>Ga0265294_10000006_pt1 | contig 254910 bp, 321 predicted proteins | sample MunlanPumphouse3_FD_192504 | JGI IMG/M metagenome (GOLD analysis project Ga0265294, IMG submission 192504) | Groundwater microbial communities from a municipal landfill in Southern Ontario, Canada - Pumphouse #3 | ecosystem: Environmental > Aquatic > Deep subsurface > Groundwater | place... | reverse complement strand
AAAAAGATAAGGAGATTTAAAATGTCTTTATATTTAAGTGAAAATGAAGTTTGTCCTTTTGGGAGAAATTGTCCATATAATAAGAATTCATCTGCTTATAATAGTGGATGTGCTGGATTCGATAAAAATAGAAAAACTAAATTTATTTGTGATTTAGTAAATGAAAGGGGTGAGTTTGAAGATTTAAAGGGAAAATTAGTTAATTCTGAAAATAAAACTGGAAAAATGGAAATAATTCATGGATAATAGGATTAATTAAATGGAAGAAAAATATGAAAATATAGAGGTATTAGAGCAAAATAAAAAAATAAGTAATCTTATAGATATGTTTGGTAATGAGAGAATAGAATTATCTAAAATGATAGATGAATTGACGATAATTAAAAAAAGTATTTCTGAGTTGTTTCCAGAAACATTAAATGCAAGAAATATTCTATTCCTTCAAGAAAAGGTAAAAACAGTTACTGAATTGTTTAAATCTATTTTAGAAATTAGAAAGGAACTTATTAAAAGTATAAAAGATGAAATTGATTTGAGAAATAAAGTTAAAAATGTTGATGATTTTTCTGAGATTTTAGACAAAATAAATGTTAGAGATTTAGCAAAAAAGGTTAAAAAATTCCAGGATGAAACTGAAAAAAAAGTGATTGAATTTAATAAGAAAGGATAATTTTGATGACTAAACAGTTTGGGGATAGTGAAGAAGTAGAAAACTTAAACGAAGAAGAAGAAGATTATAAAGAAGAAAATAATGAAGAATTTGATAATGTAGAATTTAATGAAGAAAAAATAATGGAAAAAATTGAAATAAAGAAAGAGGATATTCCTAAGAAAAGAGGTAGAAAATCAAAGAAAGATAATCCAACACAATCTGAATTAAATCAAATGTCAGATGAAGAAGTGATTAAATTGGAACCAACAGTAGAAGAAATGTATCAAGAGTTTAATTTCTTTCTTGAAAAAACAGTTGGTATGATTGAGTCTAAAAAAGAAAGAGATATAATTCCTTCAGGTCTTGATGTTTTGGATGCATATTTAGGAGGAGGTTTTGTATCTGGAACATTTTCAGTTATTGTTGGATCTCCTGGATCTGGAAAAAGTACTTTAGGAATTAAATCAATTGCAAAAACACAAGAAAAATATAATGGAAAAATATTAATAGGTTATCTAGACTCAGAAGTAGCTACAACAAAAAGAAGATTATATAATTTAGGAGTTAACAATCCACCAATAAAACCTTTTTCAGAATCTATTACTATCGAAAGAGTTTTCAAATATATAGAAGGTTTATGTTTATTTAAACTTCAAAATAATTTAATTGATTCTCCTTCTTTAATAATATGGGATTCAATAGCTAATACTTTAAGTGAAGCTGAAATGGAGGTAGATGATCCAAATAAGGTAATAGGTCTTAAAGGAAGAATTTTATCTATGCTTATTCCAAAATACGTTTCAAAAATAGCAGAATTCAATATTTGTTTAATTGCAATAAATCAGTTAAGAGATGAAATAAGTATAGGCGGAGTTAGAAAAGCTAGAGATCTTAGTTTCTTATCTTTCGGAAAAACAATGCCTGGAGGAAATGCTGCTAAATTTAATGCTTTTCATTTATTAGAAATGAAATTTAAGGAAAAAGCAGAAGAAAAGAAATATGGATTTAATGGGTTTATTTCACAAATATCTGCTGTTAAAAATAAGGCTTTTACTCCAAATATACCATTTTTCATAGCTGGAAATTTTAAAACTGGATTTTCTAATTTTTGGACAAATTATTTATTTTTAGTAAAGCAAGAAAGAATTTTAACTAGTGCTTGGAATAGTCTTTTAAATATGCCTGAAAGAAAATTTAGAACTAAAGAAGCTGAATATTTATATAAAACAGATGATGTTTTTAGAGGAGCATATGATGAATTAGTTAAAGATTCAATTCAAAAAGAAATTGTTGAAAAATATGATCCTGATATTATGGAAGATGATGGTTTTATTTTAGATAAAAATGATGATGATCTTTCAGAAGAAGAAGAAATTTCATAAGAATAATATTGAAAATTTTTTAGAACAAAATAAAAAGAAAATATATTAGAGATAAAGGAGTAAAGGTTTATGGGAATTATTGAAACAATTGGTAACTTCGTAGAAGACACTGTTAAAAAAATGGTAGATGATTCTAATTCTGTTAAGGTAGATGTTAATGTTTCAACTAAAAATGTTATTATTCAAGTTCAGGCAGATAAATCGGATTTGGGAAAAATTATTGGAAAAAAAGGAAGAAATATTGATTCTCTAAATATTATTACATCTGCTATAAAGAATACTAAATTTCCAGAAGATAAAAGAAGTATTAGTATTGAGATTATAGAAGATGAAGATTCAAATTTTAATAGAAAAGATTAAATGTAATTAAATGGAGGAATCCTAAAATGTTAGCAAATGAGGCAAAAGTAAAAATAATAGAAAATTTTTATGCTATAGATTATATTCTTTTAGGTAAAAAACTTTCAGAAGTGGAAGTTTGTTGCCCTGTTTTTCAAGAGGAATATGTAACTATAAAAGGAAATCTTCTTTCCGTTCTTGGTGAAATGTATAGATTGGTCGAATATTCACCTAAAATTAATAAAGATTTTAGTATAAAAAGAAAATCTTTAATAGAAAATGCATCTAAAATAGCAAGTAATTGTATAAATGAATCAAAAAAAATATTAAAAAATGAAGGTTCAAAAGATTACATAAGGGAAAGAATTAGACAAATTATTAAAGAAAATAAAGATTCTGAAATAGAACCTGAAAAAATTGTTGAGCATGAAATTCTTTTTAAATCTTTTGGTATTGCTTTAGATAATCTTCTCATTAAAAGTATGTTAAATGAATCAAAAGATTATAAACAAATAAATGAATGGGAAGGAAGAATTTTAGAAGATTCATATAAATTTTTGAAAGAAGAACTTATAAATACTGCTATATTTATTATAAAAGATGGCCTCATATAAATGATTAATGAATTTTCTGGACTTTTAGAATATTTAGATAAAAATAAAAATTTGAATAATTCTAAAAGTCCAGTTAAAGAAATCTCAGTTTTAAAAGAAGATAAAAAAAATTTTGATCTAAAATTAGATGAAGAATTCAAATATAATAGCTCTAATTTTGATTTGGATAAATATAAAAAAATATCAAGAGAATCTTTAATTAAAAATTATATAAATAGTAATAGTTTCGAAAAGCCATATATAAGTGTTAATGAAATTATTTCTGGATGTATTAGAAAATCATTTTTTATGAGAATGAAATATAAATTTGAAGAAGATAAAGTTTTCAAAGAACCATATATTAAATTAGTTAATATATTAAAAAATAAAATAGCTGAAAGTATAGTAAACGATTATGATTTTAAGGAAAAAGAAAAAATAATAATAAGTGAAAATTTTAATATAAAAGACTCTGTTGACGCATTAAACAATAATATTATATTTTTAATACGAGTTATTCAATCAAAATTTTTTAATGGAAAATATTTAGATAAACATTATTATGAAGGATTAGTTTTTTCTTTTATTTTAAATGAAGAACTTGGATATAAAATAAATGAAATAACTATAATTTATAAATTTATAGATAAAATTTATTCAGATCCTTTATCTTTTGATTTAAAATATGATAAAAAATTAGCTGAAAAATTAATATATAAATCTAAGATATTATTAAAAGCTATAAATAATAAAATTCCACCATCTTTGGAATATACTGATAAAAATTTATGTAATGATTGTCATTATTCGGTTCATTGTAAAAATGATAAATTAGAACCAAAAATTAAAAAAGTACAGATAAAAAAAGAATTTAATTTTAAAATTTAACGAGGGTTTAAATCATGATAGTCTTATTTCCTTTATTAATGTCTAAATCAGTTTCACCAAATATTATTCCTGGAATATGTAAAACATTGGAAAAATTTATTTTAATATATAAATTAGATTCTGTTTTAGAAACTATTAATGCCGCAGGTATAGCAGCACAAGGCATTCAAATAGCAGCTACCGCAGCTACAGTATTAGCAAAAAAAGTAGAAGAAGGTGAAAGTCTATTTCAGAATCATGAAGAATTGTTTTTAAAAGATGAAAATACAAATGATTTTAAATCTTTGTTTATAAATCATGAAGAATTTGTTAATAATTTAGAAAATTATAATTTATTTCCAAATCATATGTCAATATTAAGTGAAATATCTAAATCTGATCAAGAATTTTTTAATAACTTTGACAATGATCCTAAAAAAGTGAAATCTTATATATATGGAATAGAAAAATCTCTTAAAGATAGAGAAAATGATATAAAATATCAACAAAGTCAAATTGAAAAATTGAAAAATTATAAAAATACTAATTCAGTGGAAAAAGCAGCAATAGACAGGGAAAAACTTAGATTAGATGATGAAAAAGCGAAATTAGAAAAAGCAAAAGAATTTTTAAAATTATTGGATTCAAAAACTGATGCAAAAGTAGATTTGGAATTTCATTCACAAACAAGTATTAATATAGAACCTACGTATGTTACTGCATCAACTAGAAAAGGAACAAGAATTATAGGTATTAAAGTTGTTCCTTTTGAAATAAATACAGATTCAAATATTTTAAAAATGATGAATACAGATTTAAGACTAAAAGGTTTTGAAAAATTAGTTAATAAACATTTTAGAAAAGGAGCATCTCTATTTTATAAAATGGCTAATAAATTTAAATTGCCTAAATTATCAGGTGGAGTTATAAATGATGATCCTGAGAAAGCAATTCTTTTTTCTAGTACACAACATGGTAAAAATATTTTTCTTCTTTTAAATAAGTCAGATATTGAAAATAATATAGAATTAAATCCAAATACTGTATCAAATTTATTTGGAATGGGATGGTCTTCTTTAATAGTGGCAGATGATATTAATAAAAGAGCTACTTTTTGTATGAAAGAATTTAATGGTATGTGTTCTTCTGTAGCATATGATTTCCTATATGTCAGTATATCTAGAGATGCTCACAGAGTTTATGCAAATCTTGAGGATGTTAGAAAATCAGCAAGTCCATTTTTCAAAATGTCTGTAAATGGTAGAAATTTATTTAAAAAATAAGGATTTATTAAAATGGAATCTATAAATATGGATGTAATAAACAAAGAGATAGATTTAAATTCAATTATCGATTTAGATGATATTCCAATTGGTGATATAGATTCTGATATTGAAGAAAATACCTTAAAAAGTAATCAATATCCTTTAAAATTATCTTTAAGAATAAAGGCTTTTGAAAATGAATCAGAATATAATAAATTTACGAAGAATTGTGAAAAACTTATTAGAGGGAGTAATGAATATAAAGAATGGAGACAATATATTACTGATGTTTTAAATATAAATTACTGTGCCATTACTAAAGAAAATAGAGAAGCATGTACGGTTGAAATTCATCATCATATTCCTTCTTTATATTCAGTAGTAAAAAGTATAATAAATAAAAATATAGACGGTGGAATTGAATTTTGTACTTTCGATATTTGTTCGGAATGTATTCAATTACATTATCAAAATAAAATAGGTTATGTGGCATTAATTTCAAGTATGCATGAAAAATTTCATAATAATTTATTAAGAATTCCCAGAGAGTTAATTTTAGGTAATTATATGGAATTTTTAAAAGATTATAGTAAATATTTAGATGATGATGATAATAATATTATAAATGAAAGATTATCGATATCAAAATTTGATCAAGAATGGCATAGAAATGATTATCCTGGATTAAAATAAGGTAAATTAAAATAATGATAACCATTGAAGATGAATCAAAATCAAGAATTAGATTAGCTACTAATCAAGATTATTTTTCTAAAAGATATAAAACATCTAGTGGAATTTATACATTTACTTCACCTAGTCTTTGGACAATTGAAAAAAATTTATTTTTTCTTTTAAAAAATTCAAGAAAAGAAGAATTTAAATCAATTTATAAAATGAAACCTGATTATTTATCATTTGATGAATATGGAACTGTTACTTTGGATTATTTATTAATGTATGTAAATTTTGTTTATAAAATTGAGGATTTTGATTTAATTAATGTAATTATTCCAGAAAAGGATGCTATTGTTGAAATTTGTTATGATAAATATTCTAAAGTTGATAAAAATTCATTAGAGGAGATAAATATTTAATGAATGTAAAAGAAAATTTTTCACTTTTAAGAAATGTACCTAATGTTTTAAACTTATCTTCTCAAAAAATTAAGGCGTTTGAAATAGTTAATGGATCACAAAAGATTTATAGAGTTTTAGAATTAATGGAATATAAAATAAATCACTTTACAAAACCTTTTGTTTATGCTGAACTTGATAGTAAAGAAAAGAGAAGTGGAATTTCTGTTATTAATATGCCGACATATAATTTACATGTTTCATATAATATTCCAACTAAACAAATGGTTTTGAATATATCACCATTTGGTGTTACTGACATTTATCCATCAGATCCTGATCCAATGAATATTTACGCTTCAATGGTTTATGCGATATGCTTTAGAAATATTGTAACTAAGAAATATATTCCTGTTCCTTCACAATTTGCTGTTATTGTTAATTTTTTATTGACAGTTTTTGTTAGATTATTTGGAAAAGAATACGGATTATTAGGAAGTTTTTCAAATGAAATTATAAGATTGAAATTTCTTTTATCTTGTTATATTTTACAATCATTTTTTGATGTGAGTAAAAAAGATTCTTATATAAGATCAAGTGTGATATCAACTGTTAAATATACAGATTTTGGAGAAAGGTTAGATGAATTTGACTTTACTAAAATAGAAGATTTTATTAAATCTCTTTCAGTTTTTGGTGTTCTCTCAGGAATAGATAAATATAGTTTTAGTTCAAGAATTTTAAAACTTTTATCTATAAATTTTCTTCCAGCATTAGAAGATTTATCTAGATTTCTTTCAGTAATGGTAACATCAAATATCACAAGTTCTAATATCGTACCCACTTTTATTCATGGTTATAATGATGAGGAATATAATAAAATTATAAAAATTGCAAAACTAGCTTTTAGGAAATAGAAATCTAATGGAAAAAAGATATTATGGAAACTATAGAGCTTTAGTTGTTGATAATAGAGATCCTTCATATTACGGTAGAATAAAAGTATGGATTCCTGATCTTATGCCTGATATAGATAAACAGTATGGAATTTGGGCATTTTCGGCAAATAATCAAGTAGGTGGAAGAAATAACGAAAATGAAAATTCATCATATTCTGGAACATCTTATATACCTAGAATAGGATCATATGTTTGGATATTTTTTGAAGCAGGTATACCATCAAGACCTTTTTATTTCGGATCATTAGAAGTTGCTACATCAAAAACACTTCCTGAAGTTCAGACTGGAACAAATTATTCAGATAAATGGGTAATTTTAAAATCTAAAAGTGGAAGATGTATTGTAGTATCTGATGATGTGGATGATGAAAGAGTTGAAATTACTGGAAAAAAGAGATTAATAAAAGATCCACCAGAAGGTGACATAGAATCTGTTTTTAAAATTGATGATAATCAAACTACTATTTTACTAGATGAAAGATCTGGTAAGGAAAAATTGCTTATAAGAACCCATAAAGGAGATTTTATTAATATAAATATAGAAGAAAGAAAATTAGATATTTCATTTTATGGTGATATAAATTTAAAGTCAAATTCTTCTATAAATATTCAAGCTTTAGATGATATAAATATAAAAGCAAGTGGAGATTTAAATACACAACAAGGTGGTTCTTTTAATCAAAGATCGAATGGTAATTCAAAAATGGCATCATCAAGCGATGTAAATATAAAATCCAGTAAAAAAGTTAAAATAGAATCAAATGAAAAAATGAGTTTAAAATCAAATGATTCTATGTCTTTGGAATCAAACAATTATATGAATATAATAGGTTCAATGATACATACTAATGGCTTAGTGGGAGTTTGTCCAGAAGGTGGATCTATAATTTTTGGTTATTATGGTATTTCACCAGAGACTGCTGATAATTCAGAAATTCCAAACGAAACTGAAGATTCAAATCCAGAAGGAGAAAGAGATTAATGTCATTGATTAAATCTGCTATTTGTAGTAAAATTGCGGGAGAGACTGATGGGTTTTTAGATGAATTAGTTAGTTTTCAAGGAAAACTTTCATCAACTTTAGAAACAATAAAAGAATTTATAAAAAATTTAAGTTTTTCACCATCTGAAATAATAGACGGTATGTGTAATAATTTACTTTTGAATAGTTCTTTACTTCTTCCAAATTTAAATGAGTTCGATGAAATAGCTGATATAATAGCTAGTTGTAATTTTTTAACTAATCATGAGACATTAAAATATCCATCAGCTTTATCTAGATCATTATATAATAATGCGTCAAGTATTTTAAGAACGACGATAAGTGATTTTACATCGGGAATGCCAGAATTTCAAGCATCTGATTATATAAGACTTCATAAAGAGGGTATTGAAGGTTTAGGAATATCAGATTATTTAAGTAAATTGAATTCTGCCCTTGGTTGTTTAAGTAGTCTTTGTGGATATACAATTGCTAGTAGATTAAGCGTTTTAAATTCATTTCTTGATGTTGTTTATATTAGAAACGATACAGGAGCATTTGATACAGATGCTTTTTTAAATAGTATTGAAGGATTAAATCCAGTTAATGTTGAAAATATAAAAAAAACAGTAAATACAGTAGATATCATTTATAATGATCTTTCAAATAAAATAACTCAATCCAGTCTTTATCTAAAAGAATCATCTCAAGTTATTCTTTAAAAAAAAACAAAAAAAATTATTTTTACAAATATTTTGCGTTAAAAATCATGAATGGAGGAAATATATGATAAAATTTAATCAAATTGAATCTAAAAAATATTCAATTTTTGATGGTGAAGAAAAAATAGTAGAATTAAATTTTGTTCAGACATCTTTAACTAATAAATTTAATATAATATCAGGATTTATAGAAAGAATGTCTGAGGATTCAGAAGAATTTACAAATTGGTTTAAAAATTTCATAATTGAATATTATTCTGAATTAGAAAAATTTAAGGTTCTAGAAAAAAATATAGAAAAAATTAAAACATTTGTAAACAATTTTATTGATAAACAAAATATAAACTTTGAAGATTTTGTAGATGAAAGTAAATCTAAAAAGAATAGTATTTTATTTACACCAGATGAAATAGAATTAATAATAAAAACATCATCATATCTTAAAATATATTCTATTTTATCTAATTCTGAGCAATTGAGTTTAGACTACAGATCACATAAATTTATTTATAATATGATTTGTTCAGAAATAATGGATAGTAATATTGTATCTAAAATATTTACAATTATAAAAACAAAAACATATAGATATAATATAACTGATAAATTTATGTGGGAATATATTAAAAACGTCCAATGTAAATCTATCGATGATCATGTTACCGAAATATTTAATTTTGTTATGAATAATATTTTAATTTTATGTGAAGAAACAAAAAATCCAATTATTTATATTTTAAGTGTAGTTGATGAATCAGTAAAATGGTTTTTGAGGACTATTTATAAAGATTCTATTATTTATGATGATGAAATTTCTTCTGATGATTTATTCAATTCAAATTCAAAAGATATTTTGAAAACATTTGCATATAATGATACATTAGCTAGATTAAAAATAATTGCAAAAAATAAAATATTTCAAAAAATAGAAAAAAATATTAGAACTCATTTTGAATCTAATATGAATAAATCTATAGACGATGAATTAATAAATGTTCAAAATAGATTAAAAAATGTCAAAGCGATATCACCAATTTCAAATTGTATTGTTTTTCCAATTTTATCTAAAATAACAGAAATACCTTATGATTATTTTGAAAAGGTAACACCTGAAGAAGCTTTAACTCTATCAATTTATTTACAAGATATAATGAAAAATGTGTTTGAAGAAAAATATAAAAATTTAATATCTATTTTGGAATATTATCCAGAACAAGAACCTGCTATAGCAACAACATATAATTTAAAAGATGTAATGAAATTTATAAACACAGCAGAAACAAAAAAGTTTTTTGGTTTTAAATCAAAGATGATATTTAGTCATGCTATGAGATATTATATTGGAAGAATTTCAAGGCTTAAATTTTCAAATATTTTTACAAATCAAAGATTAAATGTTCAAATAATTAAATTAGAATCTGAAATAATAGATTTCTTTACACATTGGTTTGCAGAAGAAATGGAAGAAAACTTTAAAAAAATGCAAAAATTCGTAGATTATGATTTTTAATTTAATTTTCTAAACTTAGAACAAATTATAAATATGATAATTATCATGTTTATAATTTAAACTGGAGGAAAATATGTTTAATTTTGAAAATTTAGAGGAAATTTTAAGACAAGCTCAAGTTCTTTCTGGTATAAATGATTTTAATTCAACAGATTGGTTAAAAGATAAAAATTTTATTAAAAAATTTTGGGATAAAAATCCAAAATGTTTTTTAAAGTTAAATGGATATGGTGATAATGAACAAATGATATTACCTATTTGTAATAGAATGGCTATGGAAGATCCAAAAATAATAGATATTTCTATAAATATAATAAATAAATTATCACAAAGAAATGATTTTAATGTAGATAATGAAGAAGTAGTTTTAATTTTAAAGAAACTAGAATTTTTAAAAAATAGATTTAGTAAGGATATTCCAAAACCACCAAATAGGAGTCAATATAAATCGAATTCTACCAAGTTTTTTAATAATATTAAAGATTATTTGAATAAGGAATAAAAAATGCCTGATATTAGATTTTTAGATTTAAATAAATTTAAAAAAAATTTGATGCCTGTTACGTCTTCACAAATTTTAACAAGAACCGAAAGTTTTCATCCAAATGGTTTATTTTCAGAAATTATTTTTGGTCCTATAGGTTCTATGGAAAGAGATAGGACATTTTCTTATATTGATTTGAATTGCCAGGTAATACATCCTAGAGCATTAAAGATTTTAGCAAGACTTGATAGGAAAATTTTAGATTTTGTTTCTGTAAAAAATACATTTTCTTTAAATAAAGAAGGTGAATTAATCGAAGATGAAAATGGTACTGCTGGTATTCAAGAATTTAAAAGAATTTTCCCTCAAATAAAGTTTAGAGAAGATACATCTGAAAGAAAAAGTTTAATTAACTTAATTAAAGAATCCTATAACGATAAAAGACTTTTTGTTGATATAGTTCCGGTTATTCCCCCTAATCAAAGACCTGCTTATAAAGATGAAGAAAAAAATGAATTTACATATGATCCTCTAAATGATTATTACTTAACAATAATTAAAAGAGCCGCTAATATTAAAAGTATTGGTGGATTTGGTCCAATTTTTGATATTATAAATGCTGATATTCAAAATTCAGTAAATGAATTAATGAATTTCGTAGAGGCAAAAATTGGTAAAAAGTTTGGAATAATAAGAAATCAAATTTTAGGAAAGAGAGTTGAATTTTCTGGAAGGGCAGGTATTACATCTGGACCAACATTGAAAAATGATCAAATTGGATTGCCATTGAGACTTGCGGCAAATCTTTTTGAACCTTTTATTATAAATATTTTAACTAAAAATCCTAATTATATTGATAATGAAGAATTAAATTCTCTTATTAAATCTTATACTGGAAATACTAAATCAATAGAAAGTATAAAGAGAGTAATAAAAGCTATAAAAAATGATGATAAAATTCCTGAAAGACTTTTTGAGATTTTTTTTGAAGCTACAGAATTAGCTTCAAAAAATAGAGTTGTTGTGGCTAAAAGAGATCCTGTTCTTCATAGGGAATCTATAAGATGTTTTTACCCCGTAATTATAAGAGAAAATTCAATTGAAATTGCAACAACACAAGTAGGCGGATTTAATGCAGATTTTGATGGGGATCAAATGGCAATATTTCATCCCATCACAAATGAAGCTCAAAATGAAGTAAAAAGTAAGATGTTTACTGTTAATACTGGAAATACTCCTACCATAAATTTTGAATTAACTAAAGATATGTGTGTAGGAATTTATATGTTAACTAAACCGATGAATCCTACTAATTCTCCTATGACTTATACGAAAGATGATTTCGATAGAGCTACAAATCCTTATGTTTCAGTTATTTACAATGGAAGAAGGACAACTATGGGCAAAGCTTTAGTAAATTCTTGTTTCCCTCAAGGATTTAGATTTATTGATGATCAATTAAATAAAGGAAAATTAAACGGATTAATAAAAGAAACTTTTGAAAAATATGGAAATCAAGAAGCTAAAGATACTGCTGATAGATTAAAAACATTAGGTTTTAAATTTGCCACAATTTTAGCTCCATCAATAATTATTGATAATTTAGTTCTACCAGATGAAATAGCTAAATTAAAAAAAAATATAGAAGAAAAACCATTAGAAGAACAAATAAAGATTTTAGATCATGTTAATAAATTAATGCAGGATAATTTAAAAGGAAGTGGGTTATTTGATTTAGTAGATTCTGGAGCAACTAAAGGGTGGGAACAACCACAACAGATGATTACCTCAAAAGGTATCATGGCCGATCCAGAAGGAAATGTTCTTCCAGCTATTGAAAGTTCTTTAGGTGAGGGATTGAGTCCCAAAGATTATTTTAAGGCAACAGCGGGAGCAAGAAAAGGAATTATAGATCGAGTTTTAAATACAGCAGATACTGGATATACAACAAGACAGCTTGTTTTTTTATTAAATTCAGTAGAAATACATCCTAATTTAATAGATTGTGGAACAAAAAAATATTTGGAACTTAAATTAGATTCTGATTTAATAAAAAGATTAATAGGAAGATTTGTAATTGTAAATGGAAAAATTGAAGAATTTGATCCAAAAAATGCTAAAATAGGTCAAATGATAAAATTAAGAACTCCATTATATTGTATTTCACCAAAACTTTGTCACACATGTTATGGAAGATTATTAGAAAAGCATAGAACTCCATTTGGAGGAATATTAGCAGCACAACAAGTTGGTGAAAGAGGAACACAATTGATTATGAGATCATTTCATAAAGGAGGAGCAGTTTCATTATCTGTAAGAAATATCATAGATGATGTTTTAGAAGGAGATCCCCTTATAACATTAACTAAATAAGGATTAATAATGAAAGATAAAAAAAATAGTGAATATATAGATAAAAATAAAAAATTCTCTCAAGAAGAAGAATTATTTGATTTTATTAATATGATTTATAAAGGTGAAGTTATTAGAAATACATATGATATAATTCCACCTAAAGAATTAGATATTTTTATACCACAAGAAAAAATAGCAATAGAATTAAATGGTTTATATTGGCATTCCAATAAATGGATTAAAAAATATAATCATTTAGATAAATTAAATAATTGTTTAGAAAAAAATATTAAGTTAATTCAGATTTTTGAAGATGAATGGATTTTTAAAAAGAATATAGTTAAAAATAATTTAAGAAGAATTTTAAGTAAAAATAAATATATTAGGTTGAAATATAAAAATTGTAAAATCATAGAAATAGGAAATAAAAAGAAAAGTTATTTTTTAGAAAAATTTAATATTCAAGGAACAGATTACTCATTTGTAAATATTGGAGTATTTTATAAGAATAAATTAGTTGCTGTAATGACATTTAATTATTTAAATAAATTAAAACATCAATGGAAGATAAGTAGATTTTCTATAGACTTTAATTATATAATTCCAGGTATTTTTGAAAATATTTTAGGTTATTTTAAAAAAAAATATTTATGGGAAGAAATAATTTATTATGTAGATAGAAGATGGGATTTTTTGAAATCTTTTAATGATGAATGTTTTGATTCATGTAAAATAACTAATCCTAATTTTTGGTATATTAGTGAAACTAGAATGAGATATCGATTTTCAGTTGGTATTGGTAAAGATTTTATGAATTTAAATGAAAGTGATGAAATAAAAAAAAAGTATCTTAAAATATGGGATTGTGGAAGCTTAAAATTTTCTATAAAAAATAAGGAACATAATAGTGAGTAAAATTACAAATTATTTAAATCAAGTTGAAAATTCTTTAATATGCTTGAAACCGTGTAAATTGACAATAGAATTAAAAAGAGATTATAATGTAGGAGATAATATAAATATTTCTGAAGAATTTATATGGGTAAATGGTTTAATTTCACAAATAGAATTTGATGATATTATGTTTAATTTAATTTTAGATTATCCAGTTGAAGTAAATATTTATCAAATGGAAAAAATAAAAAAGGAAAAAATAATATTATATTATGAAAAAGATGATTCAATTTTAAATGTATCTTTGGCAAAACAAGAAATGAAAGAACAGGTTTTATATGTTAAAAGATTGCTTGGTGGAAGAGGAGTTTATAAGGATACATCTCATTTATTATTAAAATTATTTAAAGTTTATGGTCCCATTGCTAGTGATATGGATCTTGTTCATTTAGAAGTATTATTATCTCAATGTTTACGAAATAAAGATAATGTTGCGTTACCTGCCAGATTAAGTAAAAATCCTGATGATCCTGTTATGATGAATATAAAAACTAGTGTTTTTAATACAGGATTTTTACAGGGTCTTGCTTTTGAAAATGTAGGAAAAGCTTTAAATACTGGATTAATAAATGAAACAAATTTACCACCATCTATTCTAGAAAAAGTTTTAACAGGAACTCTAGTAGAAGAAAAAGAGGAATTTTAAAATATGTTTAAATTTGAACTAATAAGACAATATACTCAGGTAGTATCAGAAATTATTTTTAATCAACCAAAGCCAGGAGAAAATCCATATCTTATAAATTATTTTTCTGAAAACTCTGATTTTATAACAGATTATCCTAAATTAAATTTTAGACTTATAGATTTAAAATTGGCTGTTATTCCATATACTAAATTTCCACGAACTAAATTAACGCCAGATTTAATGAAAAAACTTAAAAGTTTTAAGTTAAGACCATATCAATCAAATATGCCTGTTCCTCAAAATAGAAATGTTATATATGATATAACCAATTATGTTTCTGCTGTTGATCTTCAATTTAAACCTAACAGTTATAGAACAAGAGAAGGTACTTTAATAATGGATACATTATATAATGTATTTTCAAATAATAAAAATTATGAAAAAATTCTTATTTATTCAGTTGATATGTCAAAACCATTACCTTCTTTTGCGAATAGAAAAATATTTCCATTATTGATGAAATTAAAGGATGGGGATTTAAATTTTGATCATCTTTTATTAGCTATGATTTACAATGATCATACTAAATTTAGATTATTAATAAAAAATAGAAATTATAAAATAGATAAATTAGCTACATATTTAAGAAATTTAAAAATAGATACTTCAGATATTAATGATCAAGATGTTGAAAAAGCCTCTGATATTATATTAAAAAAAGTTGATGTTAATGTTTCACCAGAAAATAAAGAAAAAGTAAAAGATATAGTTACAACATATTTAAATAATAAACCAGATTCTACTGGAAAAATAATAGATGATAATAAAATAGAAAAAGATGAGGCAAATAAATTAGTTTCAAAATCTATTTTATATAGAAATAGTGGTGATTTAAAGAAATCTGAAAAAACCATTGATAAAATAGTTAAAAAAAGTGAAAAAGTGGGACTAAAAGCAAATACAGATTCTATTTTAAAAGCAATAGAAAAAACTTTTGCGGATCAACTTTTAGTTAAATCAAAACCTAAAATTACTTCTAATAATGTTGTTGTTTATAGTACAAATCTTTCTAAAGCTGTTGATGAAAAAACACCATATCATTTATTTCAAAAAAGACAAATAGATTTTGAAATAAATTTAAAAAATGATATAAATAATTCATTTAAGGTATTGGAATCTAAAGAAGTTTCTATAAAAACTGAAAGTATTTTAATAGTGCCGAAAAGAAAAAAACCTGGTGAATTAGATAAATCAGATATTAGTGTTGTTAGAGTAGTTTTAGTAGATTCTTTTGGAAATAAACATTTAATAAATATAGATATACCAGAAATAGATCCAAATTTCGGAACATTTAGATTAAATGGTAATAGAAAATGTCTTATAAATCAAATAATTTTATGTCCAATTTCTTTTCCAAAAAAATATGAAGCTCGATTTGAAAGTTCTTATTCTAAATTCTATGTTTATAGTAAAATTTTAAGAAGAGAAAAATATTTGCAAATATTCATGGGATATAAATTACCATTTTTAGTTTTTATGGGATATAGTTTTGGTTTTGATTCAGTATTGAAAAGTTATGGAATTACATATACAATATCAGATAAAAAAGGTGATCCAGATATTTCTTGTAAAATAAATGATAGTCAATATATAATATTCGAAAAAGTAGATACGGAATTAAAAAGACAAATAGTTAAGTCTTTTGTAAGAGAAAAAATATATTCTTTTAAAGTTACTAAACCTTTCGGAACAAAAGAATATTTTAGTGATTTAATTCTAGCAATGACAGGGAAAACAAATTCAACATATAGAATTATATCTAATTTGGATAATATTGTTGATCCTGTCGCAAAACAAGTTCTTATAAATCAACAACTTCCATATGAAATTGAAAATATAATTAAGTATATGTCTGAAAAAGTTATTTTAGGAATAGAAGATGATAGAAATGATTTAACTAATCAAAGAATTAGAGGATCTGAAGTAATTGTCCATTTAATTCAAAAACAAGTACTTGCGGCTTATACTGTTTATAGAGAGCAGATATTATCTGGAAATAAAAATGCCAAATTTGAAATAAGTCAAACTAAAGTTTTAAGTCAATTTTTAAATTCAGAAATAGTAACAAATATGGAATACGCAAATCCTATTGAAGAAATGGCAACTATGACAAGAGTTGCGCCAGTTGGAAAAAACTTAGGTGGTATTCCTGACAAACAAGCTATTCAAACAAAAGCAAGAAATGTTCATCCTACATATTTTGGAAATATTGATCCTTTGGATACACCAGAAGGAGGCAGTATAGGTATAACACAACAATTAGCTATGGACGCTTTAATAACAAATGCGAGAGGTATTTTTAGGCAAAAGGAAATATCAAATGAAGACGGTTCTGGTATTTTATCAACTTCTTCATCAATGATTCCATTTATTGAAAATGATGACGGAGCAAGAGTTATTATGGCGGTAAATCAAGCAAGACAGATGTTGCCTTTAAAAAATCCAAAATCTCCTATAGTTAAATCTGGTTATGAATCTATTTTAACAAGCATTTTATCTGATAATTTTGTAAAAAAATCACCATGTAACGGTAAAGTTGATTTTGTTTCAGATGAAGTAATAAGAATAATATGTAAAGAAGATGGAAGAGAACATATTTCAGCATTAAATCCAGTACATTTAAAATCTGGAGTTGGTAAAGATACATTAAGTGTTTTTAAACCAATAGTTGAAATAGGACAAAATGTTAAAAAGGGTGATATAATAGCGGAAGGAAGTTGTATAAATAGTGGTGAAATTTCTCTTGGAAGAACATTATGTGTTGCTTTCATGCCATATAAAGGATATAATTTTGAAGATGGAATAGTATTAAATAGAAAATTAATAGAAAATGATTCTTTAACATCTCTTCATGGAATAGAAGAAGAAATTTTAGTTGGTGTTAAAGATAGAATAATTTCATTATCTGAAATAGGAACATTTACAAAAAAAGGTGATCCTTTAATAAGAAAAACAATTGGTGAATTGGAAGAACTTTTAGGAATAGAAGAAGATGAAACATTTGAATTATCAGGTCAAGAAATGATTATGAAAAGTCCTGGAGGAAAAGTAGTTGATATTGAAATATTTTCAAATATAGATGATGATAAATTTCCTTTTATAAAAGATCTTATTATAAAAACTAGAAAAAGATATGGAACAAAAAATCAAGAAAAATTTACTGTAAGAGGAACGCCAATTGAAGGAATTTTAATAAAATTTAAATTAGAGCAAGAATTAAAAATAAATAAAGGAGATAAATTATGTAATAGGCATGGGAATAAAGGAATTGTATCATTAATAGAAGACGATATGAATATGCCTAGAACTCCTTGGGGAGATAGAATAGATGTTCTATTAAATCCTATAGGTTTAATTGGTAGAATGAATGCTGGTCAGTTATATGAATTATACGCAGGATTAATATCAAAGGATTTAGGAATAAGAATTTTAAAAGCAAAAGATAAAAATAAAATAATAGATATTTTAAAAAGAACATTACCTATTTTAGATAATAGTCCTAAAAAACAATTTAGTACAACATTTCTATCTAATTTAGAAAAATTACCAAAATCCGAATTTGATAAATTTTATAATCAAGTAAAAGAAAATGAATTTTTTCCTCTTATTATTACGCCCTTTAAAGCTCCAAATCATAAGCAGATAATTCAAGTTATGAAAATTTTAGGACTTAAATCTGGTTATAATTTATATCTTCCAGAATTTGGAGTTAAAACGGCAAATGAAGTTCCAGTTGGGTATATGTATATTTCAAAATTGGAGCATTTAGGAGAGCTTAAGATCCATTCAAGATCTACTGGTCCATTAAAAATGAAAACTGGTCAACCAACTGCTGGAAAAAGACAAGATGGTGGTCAGAGATTAGGGGAAGCTGATACATATTCATTAATATCATATAATTGTATAAATTTTCTTTCTGAAATGTTGGGACCGTTGAGTGATGATGCAGGAACTAAAAATGAAATAATTTCAGAAATAATTCAGTCAGGAAATGCTGATTTTAAAGTTCCAAAAACATCTCCAGTTAGAGATTTATTAAATTCATATTTTATTGCTCTAATGCTTGAAAGAGGATAATTTCAGTATTAAGTTAGAAAGTATACATATTAATATTTGGTAATATATTTTTATTTAAAATTTTTTTATTAAGGAAATAAAAATGAATAATGACAATAACTTAAAAAATTTAATTTCTGATCTAACACCATTAGACGAATATGATGATGATGAATATAGTGATGAAAAAATAGAAATAGTAACAAATGTTTATCATATGAAAGATTTAATAGACAATGTTGGAGAAGAAGATTTTAAACATTTATTTTATTTAATATCATTTAAAGAAATAGATATTAAATGGAAAGCTCTATTTTGTAAATCATTATTAGAAAAAATAAAAGAAGTATATGATTTTGAATTTGATAAATCTTTTGATTTATTTTCAGAGGAAACGGTAGAAGAAATTTTAAATTTTGTGAAATTTTTAGAATTTGATAATCTTGATTTTATTAAGATATTTTGGTCAAATATAATAGATTCAAAATTAGATATAAAAATGTTTGATAGAGTTGCAAAATATTATTTAAATCATGCTAAAAGTTTAGATATATCAAAGAATATAGATAAAACTTTAAGTAAACTTGAAAATCCTAAATTGATAAAGGATTTTTTTGATGTAGATAATCATTTAGATTTTTTAAAAAAAATAACAGAAAAAAATAGAAATGGAATATTATTATCTATTTATTATGAAAATAGAAAGGAAACTTAAAATGTCAAAATTAATAACAATTAAAGACGGAAGAAGAGGACCGGAATTTTCTCTTAAAGTTTTAAGAAGCGATCTTTTATCTGTAGATCAAACTCATGATGGAATAACATTCCAAATAAAGACCGGAATTCAGTTTTATGTATATGATATGAATATGCCTAATAGCACGAAGGAAGTTATTACAAATTCCATAAATAATTTTTTAGATAGAGATTTGGAAGTAGATTTAGCTAATTATCGTAAACCAGTGTCTATTTTGATAGAAAATTAGTAAAAAATTTAAATTTCATTTAAATTATAAATGTTATATATATTAATCACTGAAGTAGTTTTTAAATATTTTTATTTTGGAAGGAGGTATGGATTTTAAGTTTGATAACTAATTTCCAAAAGCTAAGGAGAAGATGTGAAGAGTTTTTAAGAAAAGAAATTAATGAAGAAAAATTAGATGCATTATCCTTAATTTTAGACATAGCAATAATTAATGATAAGAAAAAAATGAGAAGAAAATTAGAAGATTTTTTAAGAAAAGAGGCTGATGATGAAATTCTCTTTTCTGTTGCAAAGTTATTTAAAATTGAAGTAAAAGAATTTAAAATAACACCGCAACAATAGTTTTATAAAATAATTATATTATATTGTTTAAAAAAGAGTAGTATTGGACAGAAAAAATTCCTGTCGTGACTATTTTTATATTATTAAAAAAAATAGTTTATGACATGGTGAATATATATTTTATACTCCTGATGTTAAAACTATTTTTTGATAATTAAAAAATAGTTTACGTCAGGAGTATATTTGTGAAATTTTATTAACATGCTTTTTTCCCAAAAAATTTTATAGGAGTTTGTATGAAGAAGAATCTGTTCATTGAAAAGTTTACTGAAAACCTACAAATTGAAGTTTTTCCAGTTACAATTTTAAAATTATTATTAAACAGAAAAAAAATATTAAATACTATTTCAAAAGTATCTTCTAATGATAAAAAAATAAAAGATATAATTCCAAATTATTCGATAGATAATTCTAATTGTAGTGTTTGTAAAGAAAAGAAAAAAATAGGCATAAATTTATGTCGTCAACATACTTCAATCGAAAGAGTTGTGTTTGAAGGAAAGTCTTTGGCGTATGATATTGATTCAAATTTATATTTATATAAAAATGAAATTTTCAGAAAAATAAGTGATGATGAAATAATAATTATATATTGCCCTCATACTAAGTTAATAACAGGTGAATTAACAGATTCTAAGGTAAGGAAAATAAATTTTATAATTTTAAAAGATGAAAAAATTAAAGATATTTCTAATTTTGAAGATAGAAAAATAATTAAATTTTCATCATCATCTATTATGGAAGAACCTACAAAATGTTGGTTTGATTCAACATATAGTATCGTTACATTACCTAAGAAAAATGGGTTTTGTAACTTTTTACTCGAACTAAATAAATAATTAAAGAAAGGAACATTTTTTATGAGTGAAAGTTTTAATGATTATAAAGGTAGTGTTTATGGAGGAGGAATTTCAAGACCTCAAATAAAACCAGAAGATGAGTTTTTCCATTCTATTTACATTGCAGGATCAACAAGGAAAAATTATAAGGATGAAGTAGAAGAAGGAGGTAAACTTCAAATTAGAGGTTTTAATATAAATTTGACTGAAGTTTATATGATTATTCTTCATACTCACCAAGTATTATTGAAAAAGAATGATAAAAATAAGGTTGAATGTTTCTCTTTTAGAGAAGGTGAATGGCCTTGGAAATCTACGACAGGAAAAATTTGTTGTAAGAATGGAACTGAAAGAGCCGCAAATGATTTTTGTAAAAATTGTAAAACAGAATTGATTGTAGCTGGAGTTCTTGTAAATCCAGGAGAAAGAAATTTGGAAAAGAGATTAATTAAAGATAGTGAAGGAAGAATTGTTTATGGATTTATAAGAGGAAAGGGAGCTAAATATAATAATGTCGGAACATATTTAGACGAATTATCCAAGCTTGAATATCCACCTCTTTTTCAACCTGCTACAGATGAAACTAAGAAATTTGAGAAACTATATTCAAATAATAAAAGACATCTCACAAAAATAACAGTTGGTTCTCAAAATACCAGATATGGAGATAAAATGGTATTTCAGCTTAATAAAAGCAAAGAATTTTTGGAAAATAGTGATGTTTTTAAGCTTCTTAAAATGGCAAAAGAAACACAAAAAGAATTTAAAGAAAAGTTTGATTGGTCTAAAAACATGTCAGGCTCCGCTGCTGTTGGTGTTGGAAGTAATTTTTCAGAAGATCAAATTTTTGATGATAATAATGACGAAGATTCTATTCCAGAATTTGAACCAGTTAACAATACAAATTCTAGTGAAAAAGAAAATAAATTTGTTACAGATGATTTTGTTTTCTAAATAGAGTATTTATCACGTATATATGGGGGTTAGTATTATACTAACCCCCTTTAATAATGAGGAGAATTTGAAATGATTTTTAAAAATAGAAAATCCTTAAATGAAAAATATTTATTAACTATTTTTATCATTTCATTAATTATAACATTTATTTTTCTTTATGGTTTTTATAAAATGATTTTTTGAGGTTAAAAATGGAAGGTGAAGTAGAGAAGAAATATTTTGAAAAGTTGAATATATCAGTATTATCTATAGATCAAATTAAAAAATTAATTAAACAAAATATTATTAATACAATAAATTGCTGGAATGAAGGATTTGATTTAAAAAAACAAACATTTCATATTATAGGACCAGCAGGTGTTGGTAAAACTCAAATATGTAAACAAATTCAAGAAGAAATAAGTGAAATTTTAAATATCGATTTTAAATATATAAAAATAACATCTCCAGTTATATCGAGAGATGATTTAATGGGTCCATATCCACTTCCAGATCAAAAGACATTTGAAATGTTTTATACTGAATTTATTCCCAAAGAAGAAGATTCATTTGGAATCTTTGTAATAGATGAATTTAGTAGAGGGGATGATAACCTCCAACAATTAATGTGGCAAATTCAAAACGAATATAAAATACATTTAAAAGAATTTCCTAAAGGTTGGTTTGTAATTTGTTTAGATAATCCAGATGATAGAGAATATTCAATGAATTCTTTTGAAGATGCGGCTGGTTTAAGAAGAACTCTTCATATTTATACTGATGTCAATGTACAATCATTTTTAAATTATGCGAAAGAGAAAAAATTTCATAATTCCGTAATTGATTGGATTATTATTCATCCTAATTATTTATATGATTATGATTCACAAAAATTAGGGAGTGTTTATTCTAATCCTGGAAGTTGGGAAGAAGTTTCAACTATTTTATATGGTTATGAATTATCAGGTTTTAATTTAATTCAAAATTCTGAAGAATTACTTCCTTTGATAGCTGGAAAAATAAATTTATCACATGCAAGATTGTTTATAGATTTTATAAAAGAAGGTTTTGATATTAATCCAAAAGATATATTAGAAAAATATAATGATGTAAGAAAATATATTTTAAATTTAATAGAAAATAATAATTATGTTAAATTATCTAATATTATGCAGTCATTTTCAATTTATACTTTAACGCATCGACCTGAAATTAATGATGAGTTGATAAATAATATAGGAATGTTTTTAACAGATATTCCAATAGATATTGCTACTTCATTCTTATCTGTAATAGATACATATGGAAGTGCTTCAGAAGAATATAAATATTTTACAAAACTACATATTAAGATGAAAAAGCTCCCTCTTTATATGGAAAATTATTATCAGAAATTGAGTAATCTTAAAAAGGAAAAATTATGATCGGAAGTGATTCTATTATTTCCAAAATCATAGGTAAATTAATTTTAGATGATAATTATTGGGGTTATGTATTTTCTAAAATAAGAAGAATAGAAGACAATAGTATTAAATTTCCTATGATGGTTAGTTTGGAAAATGATGGTTTAATATCATTAATTTTTAATAATGATTTAATTAAGAATACTTCATATTCACATAATACAAAAATTATAGAACATGAGGGTATTCATATACTTAATAGACACATCCCAAGACTTTTAAAAATGTTAGAAATTGAAAATATAAAAAGAATAAATTTAAATTATGAAGATCAAAAAAAAGCTGAAAAAATAAAAAAGGATTGGAGTAAAGGAGCAGATTGTGCTGTTAATAGTATATTAAATATTTCTGAATTAATAGTAAATGAAAAACCATATCCATTATATCATCCAAAGAAAGTCGGTTTATTAGAAAAGCAATCTTCAGAATATTATTATGAATATTTTAAAAATTTAAAAAATAATGGAGAAAATAAAGATGAAAAAGATAATCATATTAAATGGGTTAATAATTTAGATTTTTCATCTAGCGATAATTCAGTTTTAATAAGAACATTAGAAAATTATATTAAAAATATAGTAAAACAATCTTTTAATTCTATTAGAGATAGAGGTAATATCCCAGGATATATAACAGAATTAATTGATGAATTATTATTTGAACCAATACTTCCTTATTATTATATAGTTAGAAAATTAGTTAAAGGATCAAAAAGATCAAAATATACTAAATCATATTCTAGGATAAATAAAAAAAGATTATATTTATTAGAAGGAAGTAATGAAGATTCAATAAAGATGGCATTATTTCCAGGTAAAAGAAAAGATTTTAGTTTTAAGATAGGTATTATTTTAGATATTTCAGCTAGTATGGCAATAGAAGATATAAAAGAAGGTTTATCGGCAATAGTTGATTTTATAGAACATGATAGAAATACTACCACTACTGTTATAGAAATAGATACTATAATACAAAAAATATATACTATAAAAAAATTAAGTGATATCAGATATGATTTAAAGGGTAGAGGTGGAACAGAATTATATCCAGCATTAAAACAATTCAAAGAAATAAAAAATGATGTTATTTTAGTTTTTACAGATGGTTTCTGTGAAGATATAAATAAAATACCAAGAAATTTATTACCAAATAAAATTATTTGGATTGTAAATAAAAATGGTCAAACAAATTTAATTGATAGAAGTGGATATGTAATTAAATTATAAATTTATTTTAATTGGAGGATAGATGTCAGAATATTCTCATGAAGATATAAAAATTGTAGAAGAAATTGAACATGTTAGAATGAATCCAGGAATGTATATTGGGGAAACTAGTAATCCCGTACATTTATTAGAGGAAGCTTTTGATAATAGTATAGACGAAGCTTTATCTGGATATGCAAATGCTATCGCAATAATAATAGATACTAAAAAAAATGAATATTCTATAATAGATAACGGAAGAGGAATTCCCACAGAAAAGGATATACCGATTACAATTTCAACAAAATTATTTTCAGGCGCAAAATTCCAAGATGGAAAAACAGTCTATGAAATTTGTAGTGGTTTACATGGTGTAGGATTAGTAGCCATAAATGCTTTGAGTGAAACATTTGAAATAAGTATTTTTAGAAATAGTGAAAATTCAAGATATTATTTCGAAAATTCAGTAATTGTGAAAAAAGATAAAATAAAAACTGAAGAAAAACCATATTCAACACTCATAAAATTTAAACCAAATAAGAAATATTTTGAAGATGAAAAAATAGATTTAGAAAGAGTTAGAGAAAGAATTCTAATTGCTTCCGCTGAATTAAAAAATTGTACATTTGTCCTACAAATAGACGGTAAACAAGAAGTTATAAAATTAGATAAAGAAACATTTTTCAAAGATCAATTTTTAAATAATAAAGAATCATCTAAAATATTTAAAATAAATGGATCTTTGGGGAAAGAAAACTTTGATATTTTATTTTCATATGTTTATAATGCTCCTATAATGCCAAAGGTAATTTCATCAGTAAATATATTACCTGTTAAAGATGGTGGAACACATGTAAATCTGTTTTTTGAGTGTTTAAAAGATTATTTATTAATTAAGGCAAAGAAAGCAAATTTAAGACTTCAACCTAATGATGTTCTTTGTGGTTTAAGATGTTATATAAGTTTGGAATTATTAAAACCAGAATTATCTGGTCAGTCAAAAGAAAAACTTATTAATAGGAAAACATATTTTACTAAACTATTTTCAAAAATTAGGCAAGTTTTAGAAATAGAATTAAATAAAAATAATGATGATTTAGATAAGATTTTAGAATATTTTAAAAATTACAGAATTAAAATGAACTCTAAAAAAATAAATTCTGGAAATTCTTCAAGAAAGCGATTAACAACAGGATTTACTAAATTGAGAGATTGTTTAAATTCAAATGGGGAATTATTCATCGTAGAAGGAGATTCTGCTTCAGGACCATTTATAAATTCAAGAGATCCTAGAATACATGCAATATTTCCATTAAGAGGTAAAATTCCTTCGATAATAAATAAAAAAGATATTTTAGCAAATAAAGAAATATCTGAATTAATTCAATCTCTTGGGACAGGTGTAGGACCAGACTTTGATATAAAAAAATTAAAATATGATAAGGTAATATCTGCTGTTGATGCTGATGCTGACGGTGGTCATATATTTTGTTTATTGACTATTGCGCTGGCAACTTTAGTTCCAGAAATTATAAAAGAAGGTCATTATTATTTAGCTAAAATGCCTTTATATGGAATAACAAAAGGAAAAAATTTTATTCCTATTTGGGATAATGAAACATTAGATAAGTATAGAGAAAAGGGTGAAAATATAACAAGATTCAAAGGATTGGGTGAATTAGAACCTTGGCAATTAGAAATTTCAGCTTTAAATAAAAAAACAAGAAATTTGATAAAAGTAGAATATACTGAAAATCTTGAAAATATAATGAAATTATTTGAAAGTGTAAGTGAAAAAAGGAAATTATTGGGAATGGAGTAATTTTTATGGAGAAGAAAGTAGGAATATATCCAGGAACATTTGATCCTATCACATATGGTCATTTTGATATAGTGAATAGAAGTTTAGAAATTTTTGATACAGTTATTGTTCTAATATCTGAAAATTCAAATAAAAAAACAATGTTTACTTTGGAAGAAAGAAAATCTTTTATCGAACAAAGCTTTAAAGATTCATATGTTATATGTGATAATTTTTCTGGATTAGTTAAAGATTATGTAAATGAAAGAAAACTTTTGACTGATTCAATATCTATTATTAGAGGATTAAGATCAAATACTGATTTTAATTATGAATTTCAGATTGCATCTTTAAATAGAGAAATTGGAAATGTCGAAACATTCTTTTTAATGTGTGACCCACAATATTTCTATTATAGTTCTTCAGCTTTTAGAGATTTATATAAACTAGGAAAAGATGAAGAATATCGAAGACTTGTTCCATATCATATATATCATGATTTAGCAATATTGAGAGGTTCAAAAGTTTTATGAAAAAAGAAAATATAAAATGGAAAGTGGTTACTAATTCTAGGAGGAGTGTGATATATAAAACATGTAAAATACTCAACGAATCTTTATATTATTTTAAAGGTAATCATGTTAAACCTATTCCAAATACACCAGGAATATTAGTTTTTGATACATTTGAAAATGCATTTAAATTTAAAGAATATTTAACACATCCATTTAAATTTATGATTATAAGAGTAAAACCTATAGGAGAACAAAAAAAAATTTTAGTTTGATTTCTTCTGTCAATGCACTTAAGAGATTTCTTAAAGATGAATCATTATACAAAGATGCTGCTTATTTAAGTTTTGAAATTCCAATTGGTACGGAAGCTTATCCAGAAGGAGTAATCGTATTAGATTGAGGATAATATATTATGGAAAAAATAAAAGGTAATTCTACCAATAAAAAGGTAACAAATAAATAATGGATAATTTAATACCAAATCTTTACAGAGAATACGGATTATATGTAAATAGAAACAGAGCTTTACCTTTAGATTTAGATGGCTTAAAACCTGTTGAAAGAAGAGTTCTTTTATCTACTTTTGAAATAGCTAGAGGTAAATTAGTGAAAAGTGCCAGAGTAGATGGTCATGTGATTGGTCATTATCATCCTCATGGAAGTTGTTATACAACGATAATTCAAATGGTAAATAATGGTTTTTTAGATAAACAGGGAAATTTTGGATCAAGTGTTGGTGTAGAACCATGTGAGGCTTCAGCAATGAGATATACTGAATGTAAATTATCAAATTGGGTTGTTGAAATGGCATTTAAATATATTGATTATGTTCCAAAAATTGATTCTGAATTAGATAAAGAACCATTATTTATTCCAACTATGTTTCCATTTTGTTTAATGGGATCGAGTATGGGAATAGGGTTTGGTTGTAGGATTTTATCTCCTACCTTTGAACTCAGTGATCTGTTTAAAAGATTAGAATTTCTTTTAGGTAAAATAAAAAAAGAACCTATAATTAAACCCAAAACTGATTGTGTTATTTTATCTAAAGATGATGAATTAAAAGAGCTTTTAGAAAAAGGAACTAAAAGTATTAAAGTAAGAGGTAAATATACTGTAGATAAAAAAAATAATAGAATAATTTTAAACTCTTGGCCAGAAGGTAATAAATTTAAATCTATAATATCCAAATTTTCAAAAGAATTTGAAAACAATGATATAGGGATTATAGATTTATCAAGGAAAGAAACTAATATTATATTTGAAGTTTCTAAACTAAGAAATAGAGATGAAATATTTAAAAGTTTTCTTGAAAAATTTGAAGAAGCAGTAATTGGAAATATAAATTATGAAATTACTGTTGTTGATGTAAATGGAAAAGTTTATAGACCTTCTGTTGATGAATTATTATTGAAATCATATAAAGAATTTATTGATGTAAATAAGGTAATGTTAAATACTGAAATAAATAGAATAAATACTGTAATAAATGAATATAAAATTCTTGAAAAGATAAGACCATTTTTAGGTAATTATTTATCTAAAAATAAAATTAAAGATATAGAAGAAATTATAAAAAATATATCAAAAGAATCTGAAGAAAGTGAAGAAATAATTAAAGAATTATTTAATAAATATAGAATAAATAGATTATTAACAATTAATATTGATATTAATGATTTATCTAATACTATAAAATATTATAAAGACAAACTTGAAAAAATAGAAGAACATTGTTTAGATCAATATTCCAATTTTATATCTAATTTTATTAAAAGGAGAAAAAGTTAAAATATGTTTTATTTAACAAAGAGTGTAAATATTTCAATAGGTCATAGACTAAGTGGACATGAAGTATGTAAAAATATTCATGGGCATGATCTTGAAATTTCAGTAACTGTAATGTCAAAAAAACTTGACAATAGAGGTATGGTGATAGATTTTAAGGAATTAGAAAAAATAATAAAAGATTCCGTTTCACTTATTGATCATGCTTTTATTTATAATTATGAAGATTCATTAAGTTCGAATATAGAAAAACTTCTTTCTAATGATGATCATGATTGCGATTTAAAATTTATTAAACTTCTATCTAATCCTACAATAGAATCTATTGCAAAATTTATATATTATGATATGAAAAATAAACTCTTAGGATATGATAATATTGATTTATTGTGTGTAAAAATTACAGAAGGTAAAAATTCAGAGGTGGAATTTACAGGTATATTATAAAAAATTAAATTAAATAGGAAAATAAATTATGCTATTATTTAAAAGATCTTCTGGAATATTAATATCTAAAAAATATGAAAATGAATATTTTTATATGATAATTAAAAAATTTTTAACTAGATCGTCAAGAAATTTTGATAGAAAGAGTTATACAATAACTGAATTTTTTCAGGAAAATGAAAAATATCTTTTAATTCCTAGATATTTTCCATTGGAAAATTTTTGTAAATTCTCATTCGAAATAGAAGATATTATAGGAGATGGTTTAGATATAAATATTAATCATCATATAAAATTAAGAGATGAACTTCAGTTAAATATAGTTAATTTTTTAATAAATAATAAAAAAGGTCTTTTAAAAGCAGTACCTGGTAGTGGAAAGACGATAACTACAATTTATGTAATAGCTACATTAAAAAAGAAATCTTTAATTTTAGTTCATAAAGATAATTTAGTAGATCAATGGATTGGGCCAGGAACAGAAGAAGACCCTCAAGGATTCTTATCATTTACAGATATAAATCCTAAAAAAATAAAAAGACTGACATCATTAAATTATAAAAAAGTTCTTTCTGAATGTGATATAATAGTTACGACATCTCAAACATTTTTCTCTCTTTTAAAAAGAGATAAAATAAATTTTCAAAAAGCATTATTTAATTCAGAGATAGGTATATTTGTTGGGGATGAAGTTCATACAAGTATAGGAGCACCATCTTTTTCAAAATGTTCTATTTACGTTCCATCTAAAATAACAATTGGTTTAAGTGCTACTCCTTATAGATGGGATGGAAATGGTGATATAATAGAATATCATATGGGAAATATTTTTATACCAGAAGGTGAAGCTAGTGTAATGGATGCTAGAGTCACAATATTCTTTTTAGATTTTGGAATTATTAAAAAAAGTTCTAAATATGTTTATTTTGGGGGAAATTTTTATAGACCTAGATATTTGAATTTGCTTAAAAATTCTAAAATTTTAAATGAATTTTTAATTAGTTTAATTAAAAAAGTTTATAAAGATAAAAGAGATATAATTGTAATGAGTGAAAGAAAAAACCACATACAATTATTATTTGATAAATTACCCAAAGAAATGGATAAAGTAAAATTTATAGGATCAGAAAAAAATAATATCTTAAAAAGTAAATTAGTTTTTTCCACTCCTTTAAAAATAAGAGATGGTGTTGATATTCCTAAAAAAGATTGTTTGATAACAACAAGTCCCATTTCAAATATCGAACAATTAAGTGGAAGAGTTGTTAGATCTAAAAAAGACAAAAATATTCCAATAATAATAGAAATTGTTGATATAGGATGTTTGGATATAAGAGAAACATTACTTCCTAGAATATCTTTTTATGAATCAAAAAAATGGAATATTAGATATGTATATGTAAATGAAAAAGGTAAGTTTGAAGACTTAACCAAAGAAGAGGTTATAAATGTTATAGGAAAATAAAATAAAAATTGTATTTGTTTGGAGGATTTTTGTAACTTGTTTGATAAAAAGAATATTTTAAAATTTATAGAAAATATAGAAGAAATATCAAGAAAACATGAGGATGATATAAATAATGCTCATGATTTAAGAGAATCAAAATTTTTGACTTTAGATTTTTATACACTGATAGTTGATGCGATATATGAATTAAGAGATGTCATAATATATTCGGAGACAAAAAAATGAAATTTGGACATTCAGCAGATTGGCATTTTACAGGATACTCACAAGATAAAATAGATTTAAGTTCTAAATTGCCAGAAAGATTAAGTTGGTCTTATAATGCTGCTCAAGAAATGATTTCCGAACTTTTAAGTAATTACATAAAAACGCTTATTATAAGTGGTGATTCGCTTCATAATAAATCTATTATTTATACAATAGCACAATCACTACTTTTAGATATATTTAGAAATAATAGGGATATGGATTTTATAGTTCTGGATGGAAATCATGATAAAGATTCTAAAAGTGAAATACAAACATCAGCATTAAAATCTATAGATAATGAACCAAATGTTTTTAGAGTTCAGGGAGATTATGAATTTATAGATAATGGTAAAATATTACTTGTTCCATTTTCAAGTAAAATGATAGATATTATAAAAGAGAAAGAAGCAGATTATTTAATTTCTCATTTTGGTTTAAGTGAGGGTATGTTAAATTCAGGATTAAGTATTAAAAGTAATATTGGATTAAAAGATTTAAGAGGAAAATATAAAACAGTATTATTAGGTCATTATCATAAACCTCAAGAAATTATTGAAGAATCATTAAGAGTTTATTATGTTGGATCAATAATTCAAAGAGATTGGGGTGAAAAAGGGGAAGAAAAAAGATATTTAGTTGTCGATACTGATAATGATAAAATAGAATCTTTTCCAACAAAAGGATATAAAAAATACTGTCAATTTGAATTGAATGAAAATAATTATGAAGAAGTTATAAAAGAAGCAAATGAAATGAAAAAACTTGGAAATTTTGTCAGATTAGATAAAGTTTCTGAAAATGTTAAATTTGATAATCTATCAGAAGATATTTTAGTTATAGATAATATCGAAAAGGATATAACCAATAGAGGCATTACAAATGCAATGTCTATGAATGATAAAATGATTAAATATTTAGAAATAATGGAAACTCCAAAAGAAGAACATGAAGAATATCTTAAAGAAGGAATTTCAATTATAGAGGCATGTTCAGAATTGATAAATAATGGAGAATGAAAGATAAAGAGGATTAAAAAATGTTATTTCAATGGGTAAAATTTACCAAATTCTATAGAGGTGGTAAACATGATGAGATTTTGGCATTAGATATAGATGATCGCAACGATTCTGAGAGACTTCAACAATCATTAGAGTCGTGGGGAGAAACATCTGATGGTGGTTATGAAAATGGTTATAATGCAGAAGGAATTGATGTCAAACCTACAATAGAAGATATAACTTTAGAAATAGAAAATACTGAAAACAAATTGATTAATTGTCTTGGAAATATTGAATATTATAAAGAAAAAATTTCCAAACTTATTTGTGAAAAGGAAAATTTAAATTCAAAGAAGAAAAACTTTAATTTTAAAAATTATTCCACTACAATTGAAAAAGTGTTATTAAGTAAGATATCTAATTTAAGTAAAGAAAATTTTGAAAATAGTATTAAAGCAAATTCATATATAAAATTTCTTGAAGAATTTAAGGATTTGAAAGATAAAGATATAGATACAATCTTAAAGGAAGAAAATCGATTAATATTATATAGATTAATCGGAACTGTTAAATTTTTGACAAGAAGATATTTTGAAAAGGATTAATTTATGTTTTATATATTTGCTATTATTTTAATATTATTAGGACTTATTATTGGTCTTTTTATATCTATGGTTAGTTGAAAAGGGAACATATGGCAGAAATAGAATTAAATGAGGATATTGCCAAATATCTTACTAAAAAAATGGATTTATGTTGGCATGAAAATATTTATTTACATGAAGTTGTAAGTGGACCACATTTTAATATTCATTATGAAGAAAGATGTGGAAAATGTAAAAATAGAAATGTAAGAAATAGAACATTTAAAACATGGAATGATTTAGGCGATTTATGGGAATGGATGTCTAAAAGAGATGATTGGTTCATTTTTACAGATTGGGTTACAGATAAATATATAAATTTTGATCCAAATTTTGTAATGGGACCATTAAGATATTTAGTTAATCCATCAAATTTTGCATTATTAGTATATGAGTATTTAAAAAAGCTTGATAATGAATAAAAAATTAAATATAATTATAAATTTAGATAGTATTAAATAATATAAAAATATTTCTGAAAAAATTAAGAACAAATTTATTACTACTGAAAATGTAGTATATGAATTATATATTAATTTTATAAATAGAAGGGTGTCTGAGTGGCTTAAAGAGATGGTTTGCTAAACCATTGGTTGAAAATAAAAGTAGACCCGTAGGTTCGAATCCTATCCCTTCTGCCAATTTATATTAAGGTAGGATGTCCGAGTTAGGTTTATGGAGCTAGTCTTGAAAACTAGAGATCGTAAAAGGTCCGTGGGTTCAAATCCCACTCCTACCTCCATTTTTAAAGAAAAAAGGTGAAAAAATGTTAAAGGTTATCGAATATTTATTGTATTTTTTAATAGATAATTATGTTCAAGTATTTTTAGTTTTCCTTCAAATATCTTTGTTTTTTATATTAATTTTGATAATTTTACAAATAGTTTATTCTTCTTATTTATATATTAATGAAGAAAAAATAAGGATAAATGAATTTCTTGATAGATTATTTCATATTTCTTTTAATAGTACATACTATTCATTAATAGAAACATATGTATTCTTTATTATATTTTTAAGTTTTAAATTAATTATAGCTTCATTAATTTGGTTTATAACAATTCCAGGATTAATATATTTTATGATTTTAATTTTCATTAAAATGTATATTAAAACAAAGAAAGAAAATAAATTATGGAAATCAGTTATTTTCGAGGAATTAGAAAGATTTATGTACAAATATTAAATTTGGAAAAATTTAAAAAATTTTTTGAATGGTTATATTTTAAAGATGATTATAAAAAAACAAAAATTTATAAAGTAACAGGAATAAATAGTTTCATATGTGATAATATTTTTGGGGGAAGAGATCATATTTGGCCAGTTTGGGATTTTAGAAGATTTTTCAATTTAATTGGGAGAATAAAGAATATATGGAAAAAGTGATTACTTATAAGTTCTTTGACAATAAAGATGATTTATCAGAAGTTGGAAATTTTAGGTTTTTGAATTTTTTCAATAAATTTGAAAATGATAAAGATGATCCAGAAAAAAGAAAAATATATCCTGTTGGGGTATATACAAGAGATATTGGATGTATTGGAGTTTGTGAATCATTTATATTAAAAAATATCAATATAGATAAAAAATATTTTGAGATTGATTTTTATATAGAAGTAGATGAATCCAAATTAGAACAATTAGATTTGAAAATAAGTGATATATGTTTTGATTGTCCAATTTCTATTGGATTTATTAGAGAAATGAGTGAAAATATAGATTGGGAAAAAGTAAAACTTCAATATATAGATTTTGATAATGCTAATGGGATTGTTATGCATTATTGGATTTATACTATAACAACATTGATGTTTTTAAAAGCTGATATTAAAAAAGAGAGAATTGTTGGTTGGTTTTCAAATTATAATCATTCAAGAGAAACCGTAGAAAAAAATTATTGCGATATTAATGAAGGTGATTATAATTTTGCAGTAATTGAAAAAACTTATGAAGGTCTTTATCCTTACACTGAATGTTTTTGGTTTAAATGGGATAAAGAAAAAGAAGAATATATTTATGATCCTGAGTGTGTACCAAAAGAATTGAAAAGTGTTTCAAATTTTGGTATAGGATAAAAAGTTTATTCTCAGATCGTCTAATGGTAGGATAGAGGACTTTGAATCCTCCAATTTAGGTTCGAACCCTAATCTGAGAGCCAAAGGGGATATAGCTCAATGGATCTAGAGCATCAGACTTCTAATCTGAGGGTTGAGAGTTCGAATCTCTCTATCCCCTCCAATCTGAAATATTCATATGTCGGGAAGAATAAAAGGATATCTAGAGTTCTTTTATGAAGGTTAAAGTCCTTCCATGTGAGCCAATATAATATCATGGGATTAAAAATATTTCTAGAGTATTTTGAATAGGGTATTGCCCTTCCCATGACCAAGGGGATGTAACTCAATTGGATAGAGTAACGGACCTTTAATCCGTAAGTTGTGAGTTCGATCCTCACCATCCTCACCATATAATTTAAAATGAGCTAGAAACAGATGAGATTAGATTATTTTAAATATTAGATATAAACTATGTCTATAATAAAAATAATCAAATGTAAGCCATTTTTAGCTCTTTGAGCCGGTATAGCTCAGTAGGTAGAGCAGATGTTTTGTAATCATCTTGTCGAGGGTTCGATTCCTTCTACCGGCTCCATTTTTTAATTTTGGAGTGAACAATGAAATTTGAAAATTATAAAATGAAAATTATAAATGATATAGTAAATAATAAACTTAAGTGGATTGAAAAAGGATTTTTTATATTTGATAAATTAAAAAAATCAAGAATATATGATATTTCATTTGAAAATACAGAGTATGATATTTTATTAAAAATTATTGGAGAACACTATGAATGTGTTATTTCAGTTAATTCAGAATTATCGCATTCAATAAGATTTGACAGTGAAAAACTTAGTCATATATTTAAATATGATAATCTTGAGGTTAAAATGGTTTTACCTTGGTAAATAAAAATATCGGAGTGTAGCTCAGTTGGTAGAGCACTCGCTTTGGGAGCGAGGGGTTTCGAAGGTTCAAGTCCTTCTACTCCGACCAATATATAAGAGTGGGTTCAATAGATTAATGTAAGTGGGTTAGAATAATTTCTAGCAGCCCTTTTAATTCTATTGTTCCCACTAACCATTTTTCAAAATTATTTAAAGGAAAATTTGATGGGAAGTTTAATAGATAGACCTCCGGTTTCAGATGAGCAAAAAAGAATAATATTAAAAGAGGGATTAGAATTAAGTAAATATTATATACTTTTAATGTTAAGATTGGTAGATGATGATGTAATGTGGGGGCCAATAAAAGAATTTGAAGATTATTTAGTCGAAGAAAAAATTATAGAAGTTTTTTATCCTGATATTTATAAAATAAATGATAAAAAAGTTAAGATGGCAAAATCTGGTCCAAACTTCAAAAAATTTCTGAAAGAGATACAGTCTATATGAAATTATATGCACATAAAAGAAAAGATGGATATTTTGATCATTTCTATGTTAGTCCAAAAGTTGTTAAATATTGTGGTGTTCCAGAAAATGAAATAATTGGTGTCGAAGTTGAAATCGATGAAAATGGGGATTATTATGGATATTTGGATTTAAAAGATAATGATCTAGATTTCATTTATAAAAAGGAATTTTTAGTTAGAATGTGTTCTCCAGATGGATTTAAATATTGTGAAGAAAATGGTTTTGGAAAAGTAGTTAGAGTTTCTGTAAAGGAGATTATAAATGGATAAGAGAATACAAGAAGAAGATAGAAATAAAATTTTTGATGACCTTAATAATTTAATGAAGGTTTTATTAAATGAAGAAGAAGAAAAACATCTAAAAAGTGTTCTTTTAATGATTGATAAATATGTTAGATTTTACCCACAAATTTTATTGAGAATCAGTGAAAATTTAATAGAATATAGAAAAAAATGTAAAAGAGAAAATGATAGCGATCTAAGAGAGTGTTTGGGTGATGCATTAACATTACTATCTATGGATCGAAAACCAAGTAAAAAATTTTTAAAAGAGAAATATCTATTAAGAATCAAAAATATACTCTTCAATAAAGGACTTACCGAAGAAGGAAGATTTCATCAAGGAGAAAAAGATTTTTATAATAAATTTCTAAAGGATTAAAAATGATAGTAATTACTGGAAAATATACAAATGCGTATATTATGATTGATGAAGTTGAAGAAGAGTGTTTAAAACAAATAAATCAAATGGTTAATAATCCCGCATTTCCAAATCCAATTATTGTGATGCCAGATACTCATGCTGGAAAAGGAGCAGTTATCGGATTCACAATGGAAAAAGGAGATAAAATAATTCCAAACATTGTTGGAGTTGATGGTTCTTGAGGCATGTTATCAGTCAATCTTGGAAAGATTGAATTAGATCATGATGAAGTTGATAAAAAGATAAGAGAATTAATTCCATTTGGAATAAATATAAGAGAAAAAGTAATTAATGGAATTAATGTTTTATTTAAAAAAGAATTTACTTATGATTGGTTTGAGAAATCTTGTCAAAAAAGATGGAATAATAAAAATGAATATTTTCTAAAATCTATTGGAACATTAGGTGGCGGAAATCACTTTATTGAATTTGGAAAAGATCCAGAAGAAAATGTTTGGTTAACTGTTCATACAGGATCTAGGCATCTTGGAAAAGTAACATGTGAATATTGGCAAAAAAGAGCAGAAAAAAATATAGAATCAAAAAGAGAAATTTTATTTAAGAAAGAAGTTAAAAAGGTTTTAGATGAAACATTAGATAAAAATGAAATACAACTTAAAATAAAAAAATTAAAAGATAAATTTCAACTTGATAATGTTTCAAGAGAATTATCATATTTAGAGGGTGAAGATATGGAATCTTACCTTCAAGATATGAAATTCGTTCAAGAATTTGCTTCTTTAAACAGAGAAAAGATTATAGAAATAATAGTCAATGATATTTTAAATAAAAAAATACTTGACAAAATCGAAACAATACATAATTATTACTGTTTTGAAGATAATATTATAAGAAAAGGGGCGATAAGAGCATATAAGGGTGAAAGGTGTATAATCCCATTTAATATGAGAGATGGAATTTTAATCTGTGAAGGAAAATCAAATACAGATTGGAATTGTTCTGCTCCACATGGATCTGGTCGAGTATTAAGCAGATCTAAAGCAAAGAAAACTTTAAAAGTTGAAAATTATCAATATGATATGAGAGGTATATTTTCAACAAATTTAAATGAAACAACAATAGATGAATCTCCAGAAGTTTATAAAGACTCAGAATTAATAGAATTATTAATTGAACCAACTGTAAATGTTCTTTTTAAAATTAAACCTATTCATAATATGAAAGGATCTGAAGTTCAAATATGGAAACAGAAACAATAGTTGATGAAAATAGTTAAAGGTGAATTAAAATGAAAGATATATCTGAACAGTTTTATGGAGAATTTACTGAAGCTCCTTGGATAGAAGATTCGATTAAAAATATTAAGGGTTTAATTGTAAAAGAAGCACCTGATTCAGAAACAATTAATAATATACCTGATATTTGGATGATCGGACCTAGAGAATCGGATCATAAAAGATTGTATTTATTGGGAATTGGTAAAGGACATTTTACAAAAAAAATAGATGCAATTTACGATCCTTTAATCGGAATAAACATTGACGATAAATCTGAAACTGAATCACCATATATATTAATAAGATGTCAATTAACTTGGTATAAATTGTATTTTAAAAATTCTTTGACATGTATATTGAAAATACTAGATTTATTTATTCATGATTCATTTTCAGATATAGTTCCTTTGAGTGATAATGATCTTTTTAATGAACTTAGAAGTGATTTATATGAATAAATTAAAAAATACGGGGCCATAGTTCTAATGGTTAGAACGCATGGCTGTCAACCATGAGGCTACGGGTTAGAATCCCGTTGGTCCCGCCATTTTAAAAAATTAATAGAAAGGATTAAAAAATGTTAAAATTTCTTCAAACTTCAATTATTTTGATATGTTTATTTTTGATATCTTCATGTATGCCACCAACAATGGATTTTTTATTAATATTTAAAAATACATATAAAATAGAGAATATAACTTTAGATGATAAAACTGATGGTAGGATAGTAAATTTGAGTAATATTGATAAATCATTATTAATTCAAAATGTAACTATTACTATAAATAATGAGAATTATGAAAAATATATTGAAGGTAATGATACAATATTATTATATAATGAAATTTTAGAATACAAAGGAAATATATATTTATCATTTAAATTTAAACCATCTGAAGAAGAATTTCATTTTGAAAGAATAAATTTAGAATTATTCGAAAAGATAAAAAAAGAATTAAATAAAAGGGTAGATACTAAAATTCGAATGGAAAATGCAGAAGAAATTAAAGATAAAAATATTAAAGAATCAGTTGAATTAAAATATTCAAAAAATAAAGATACAAAGAATGATATGTGTCAAACAATGGAATGGAGAAGATGATATGACACTTTTTAATACATACGAAATTATTGATAATGGAAAATCTTTTATTGAAACATATAAAGAAGGTCTTTCTAAATCTCTTACAGATGTTAATAAATATATGATAAAAAATAATATTATTATTTCATCTAAAGAAGATTTTTATATTTTTACTATGACTGGTATTATTATGTTCTTTTTAGACACAAGAGGATCTTTCTGTGAAGAAGATCTTTTGGAAAATAATTATATAGATGATATATCAATAGATTTTAAAATTTCACAAGATATGATATGGGATAGCTTGGATCATGCAATTGAAATAATAGAAATGATTTTTTCCAAAGAAAATCTATTAAAGAGTAAAAAAATAAATAAAAAACAGAATATTATTCGTGTGGCAAAAAAACTAGATTCTTAAAAATTTTACTGTGGGGTAGCTCAGTAGGTAGAGCACCTGACTGTTAATCAGGAGATTCGTGGGTTCGATCCCCACCCCCACAGCCATATTTATTTATAAAAAAAGAAAGGTTTTAAAAAATGATAGTTTTCCCTAATTTTGATTACGAATTTTATATGGATTGTGTTTTTAAAATGTTTAAAAAAGAAAATTTAATGGGAAGAAAAATTGTCTTAGGAATATCTGGTGGAATTGATTCACTTGTAACATTTTCAATTCTTGATAATTTAAATAAACATTTTAAAATTGATATTATTCCAGTATTTATCGAGACTGATTTTAATTCAAATAAAAAAGTTTTAGTAGAAAAATTTTTTGAGAATAGTAATTATAACCTTATAAGTTTAAATGTTAGTAATAATTTCAATGAAATTATCAATAGAATGCATACATTGGATAAATTATTAAATTATACAAATGATGAGGTTAAATTTCATAATGGAAATATTTTATCGAGATTAATTGCTTTTAATTTAAATAATATTGCTGGAAGATATAATGCTTTAGTTGTAAGTACATCCAATGCCGATGAAGATTTTATCGGATATTATACAATGTTTGGTGATGGTTTAGGTCATTTTAATCTTTTAAAAGCTATTTCAAAAAGAAATATTAAATTATTAGGTAAAAAATTTGGACTTGATGATACTTTAATATTTCAAGAACCATCTGCTGATTTGTTTAAGGGTCAATCTGATTGGGGAGAATTAGGATATACTTGGGAAACTGTTGAACTTTGTAGAATTTTAAAGTCAGATAATTATTTTAATTTAGATATTATAAAATCAGAAATAGATGGTAGAATGGAATATTATTTCGATAAATATAAATTTAAAGATTTAGGTGATGTATTTTTTAATATAAATTATAGATTTAATGAAATATCTCTTAAAAAGAAGAAAATAATACATCCTATATATCCAATTCTATTTGTAGAAGAAACACAAATAAAAATTATTTAAAAAACAAATGCTCCTGTCGTCTAACGGTTAGGACGTAAGACCTTCAATCTTAAAATTAGAGTTCAATTCTCTACAGGAGTACCAATTATTTTAAAGAAAAGAAAGGAAAAAAATGAATCTGTTAGAAAAAGTGATTGAAAATGATTGGTTATTAATTCCACCAAGAGATTTTGATAAAGACTTCTTTGAAGATGTAAAAGATAATCTAGATAAAGATACATATTTAGATGAGAATGGAATTTTATATTTCGGTGAGTCTGAAGCTTGTATTGCATTAGTGGATAGTGAATGTACCCCTGTTTTATTAACAAAAAACTTTATTCCTTTGAATTCATGGAATGATTTTAAAGAATGTCTTCCAGATAAAACTAAGCCAACTTATGATCCAGATAAAGAATTTTATGCTGTGATTATGGAAGAATATGATGAATTTAATGTCAAGCAATTGAGACAAATTTTATTTGAAAAAGGATTTTCGGTAGCGACAATAAATGATGCATTTTAGAAAGGGATAAAATTTGAACACAATAGATTTTATAGAAGTTGAATTTGATAAATATTGTTGTTTTAAAGAACCATTCAAATTCAATTTTATTAATAACTCTCTAACTTTAATATATGGACCTAATGGTAATGGAAAAACAAGCATTTTTAAAGCATTACCATTAGGTTTATATGGTATGACTCCTGAAGGAGAAAGAATATCAGATTTGGCCAATGAAGAAGATCCAAAAGATTGTTATGTTTTTACAACATTTAAAATAAATGATGTTTTTTATAGAACTGAAAGATATTATAAACATAAAAAATTTAAGGATGAATGCTTTTTAATTAATTTAAACGATAATAAAGTAATAAAAAAAGGTTTTAATGAAATAAAAGCTGAAATAGAGAGATTAATAATACCGTTTAAATTATTTGGAAATACTGTTTCATTCGGTCAAAAGGTAAAAGATTTTTTCACAGGATTAAAAAATTCCGAACAAAGAGAGATTTTTAGAAAAGTCATTCAATTAGATTCATATCTGTTTTATTATAAGGAATCAGATTCTAGATTAAAAAAAATAGAAAAAGAAATAAACGATATAAATATAGATTTAAATGAATCTAAAAAAGTCCTTCAATATATTGAAGATAATCTTAAAAATTCAATTCAAAAAAAAGATGAATTTGAAAAAAATAAAAAAAATAATATTTTAGAAATAAAAAAGAAAATTAAAGAATTTAATTTTGATAGAATAAATACTGAAAAACTTTTTAATTCATTTAATATAGAAGAAAATGATCATTTAGATCTGAAGTTAAAAATTCAGGAAATATCATCAAAGTTTGATAATTTAAAATATGAAATCGAAAATAAAAAGAATGAGATTCGCCATAAATTTAATGAGAAAAAATCTGAATTTGATAATAAATATAATCAAAGCATAAATTCTATTAAAATGGAAAAAAATGATGAATTAAATTCTTTAAATAAAGAAGAAAATGAAAAATTATTAGATTTAAATAATAATTTTTCCACACTTAAAAATAAATTATCTTTAATTAATAAATCATCAGATAATTTAGATAAAAAGATTAAAGATATTAAAAAAGAAATTACAGAATTAGAAGAAAGTTTAAATAAAGAAATAATTATTTGTTTTGCATGTAAACAAATTGTGGGAAAAGAAAATGTTGAAAATCTAAAAATTATTCTATCAGATAAAAAAAATATAATTTCAGAAAGTGAAAAAAGTAAAGAATCACTTGAGGAAAAATCAAAGGTACTGATAGAAGAACTACAGAAAATAAAATTAGAATCATCTAAAATAAAGAAAGATTTTGATGAAAAGAAAAAAATAGTTAACGATAAAAAATTATTAGAAGAAGCACAATTAAGTAAATCATATACAGATGCTGTTTCTAAATTAAAGAATTTATTAAGTAATAAAATATCTAATATAGAAATTGAAGACTCTCAAAAAATAAATGACTTAAATAATGAAAAAAATAAATTGGAAGAAAAATTTATTAAATTAAATTTGAAAATAAAAGAAAGAGATGAAATAAAAAATAAATTAGAAAGTATTATAAAATGGATTTCTCAATATGAAGATAGATTACTGATTCAAGAAGAATCTAAATTTGATGAATCTATTTTAAATAATTCTAAAAAAGAAATAGAAGAAAAAAAAATATATATTGAAAAACTAAATAAAGCATTATTGGAAAAAGAAAAAAAATTAAAAATAAATATGTTTTGGAAAAATGGTTTTTCAATGACAGGAAAAAGTATTCCTTCAATGTTGATTGATGAATCTATTCCTTTTATGAATTCTTCTATAAAAAAATATCTCAATAAACTTGGTGGAAGATATTTAGTATCTTTTGATACATTGTCTGCAAATAAAAGCGGAGAATTTAAAGACAAAATAACAATACATGTATTAGATACAAAAACAAAAAATACTAATTATAAAACACTTTCAGGTGGTCAGACTAGGCTCATAGATATTGCCACAATATTTACATTATCTGACTTACAATCAAAAATTCAAGACATGGGTATGAATATTATAATGTTAGATGAGATATTTGATAGTTTAGATGAAAAGAATATTGAGTATGTTTCTATATTATTGAAAGAATTATCAAAAAATAAAGGAATAAATGTAATTTCACATAATAAGGATGTAGGAAATATTTTAGAATTTGATTTTGTTTATAATTTGGCTATATGAAAGGATTAAAAAATGAATATTAATGTAGTAATGCTTGATAATGGTGCATTTATGATTTTTGACCTTATTTCTGAAAATAAGGAAGAAAAGTATTATGAAGTGGAAAATTTATGTTTTCTCCAGACTGGTATTGATCATGAAAAGAAAGCATTTGGTTTTCAACTTATTCCAACCCCTATGATTGAAGAGAAATCAAAAATTTATATTGATAAAATTTTGGCTATTTCTGGAAATGTAAAAGGTAATGTTGCTTCAGAGTTCCAGGAAAAATTTGGAAAACTATTTATTCCAAAACCAAATGTATCAAATATTAATAGTTTAATAAAAAAAAATAAGTAAATGATTGTTTTCTATTGAATATTTGAAAAGGGGGTTTATTTTGGATAAAATTCATATAGTCAACTGGTTATTGACGAGAAGATGTAACATGAATTGTTCATATTGTAGGATATCTAAAAATTACGTTAATAAACCTAATGAATATAAAGATTTATCTTATTTTTACAAAAATGAAATTTCAACAGAAGATATCATTTCAACCTTATATCTATTTAAAAGACATAATCCCGATATATTTCACATTTTCTACGGTGGTGAACCATTACTGAGAGATGATTTGGCAAAAATTATAAACTACTGTAATGATAATGATATAAATTATACACTCATAACAAATTATTCTGGGGAAATAAAAAGTAAATTCAAAGAACTATTAAATAATATCAGTTATTTAAAAAGTTTAACAGTTTCAATAGATCCAATAATTTTAAGTGATAAAATATATGATGAAGATATTTTTAAAAAAAGTTTGGAAGGATTTTTTAATATATCTGAATATGTTGGATATATTGATGATTTGGTTGCAGAGATAACGGTTACAAAGGAATCTTTATCATATTTATACCCATTAGTTAAAATTTTAACTAGAATTGGGATAAATAGTGATATAACATTTTTAGATATATCTAAAAATAACTTTTATGATTTTTCAAATATTACATCATATGATAATATGGTATTTAAAAGTTCAGAACTTTGTGAAATTTTTGAAAAAATGATGGAAGAAAATTTATCCATCAATATGAGAGATGATTTTCTTCCAATAATATTCAAACATCTTCCATCAAATAATGATTGTAAAATAGATGAAGAAGTTCATAATATTACAATTGATTCTGATGGTAGTATAAGATTATGTTTAAGAATAATGGGTATTGACACCCCTAAGAAATTCAATATAAAAAATTTACTTGATAAAACAGGAACATTAAATTTAAATTTAAAAAATTCTTTTAAAGAAGATAAAAATAAACTATGTGAAAAATGTAATTGGACTTGCATGATTCATTCTAAAATATTAAATGAAAATGATGAAATGATAGATGATTTATTATTAGATCTATTACATAAAAATTAAATGAAAGGATTTATTCGTGGTTATCAGGAAGAATATATTGGGTTATTTAGAAACTGATACCCCAAAAGGAGAAATATGTTTAAAAAACAATTTAAACAGTGAAATACTTAAAATAACAGGTTTAAAATTCCCAAATAATTTAGATAAAACATTATCTTTAAATATAAATTGTATTGATTCCGAAACTATATTATTAAAAAAAGATAAAAATCGAAAGGAAGAAGAATTTTTTGAAGGTTTAGACAAAACTATATCAATAATTGAACTTGCTTGCTTTTTAGATGAAAATATAAATAAAGATATTAATTCATTCTTTTCTGATTTAAATAAAGTTATTTTAAATTATTTTAAAGATAAATATGAAAGGTGAAAAATGGACAAAATAGTTATTGATGATTCATATTCTTTTAGTGTAAAAAATTTAAATTTTGAAGAAATATCTGAACCACAAAATTTAATTAGTACAAAAGATTTATTAATTAACTTTAAAGATTATTTTACTTATGATGGAATTTTACCGCAAAATTGTAGATATTATGGTAAAGATTACAATTTATTAGAAAATATAGTTTTAGAATATCCACCAATGATAAGAACAATTAGTGTTTCACCTGATTTATTACTTAGAGAATATCAACAGTTAAAAAATAGTAATTTAATAGGAGAAATAGATATTTCTAATAGATTTTATGATTATGGTAGTTTAAAGTCTAATGATCCAGCTAGAGTTTCTATTTCATTTCCTTGGTTAATATTATATATTTCTATGCAAAATAAAATATTTTACGATATGAGAGTTTTCTTTAGACTCAATCCTTTAACAAGTTTAGATGATTCATTATTAAATTCATGTTTACCAAATATATATGATGATTATAATAATATTTGTATAGGTCGTATAGAAAATAATATGAAAATAGAAAGTATTATCGATTCTTTCTTCTTTAATGTTTTTAATCTGGATGTAACAGAAACATTTTTCAAGTTTACTAAAAAATCAAATATTTTAGGTTTTATGTCATGGGAGCATTTTACTAAAAAAGATCCAGGTTTTATTTTTAAAGTTGATTGGCCTGTAAATAATTATAGTTTAAGAAAAATGATAGAACTTTCAAATATTCAAAAAGGGTTTGATGAAAGATCTTTAAAGAGATTTTTAGCACCTTCAAATTTCTTTACTGACGTAAAATCTAAAAATAAGGAAAAAATAAATCATTTTGATCATTATACTGAATATGGTTTTATTGAATTAAATGATCTTTTTGAAATTGATCAAAAAATATATAAAGTTTTCGAAATAGAAAAAGATAATAATGCAATAATATATTTAAAGGATAATGATGTTGAAAATAATAATTCAGATATTATAAAAGTAATTTTAAATTCAAAATCAGATGAGTTAGAATTTTTAAATAAAAAACTTAATATTATAAAAGAAATAACCATTAATGACGAATTATTTAAAATAGGAGATACAGTATCTTTTAAAAAAGAAAATAGTAAATATGAGAGTGGTGTAATTGAAAATATTAAAATTATAAGTAGTGATCTTCTTTTTATAAATATTAATGGTTCAAGAGTATTTTTAAATATTAAAAAAGCAGAAAATTTTAAACATTTAATATTGGAAGATACTTTAAAAATAGAATCTTTAACACTTGAAAAAGAGAAAGAATATACATTAAAATTTAAAACCAATGCTAATTATTCTAAATATTTTATTGATTTTCCAGAATTATTAATAAAATTTAAATTTTTAGGTTTTGATCCTAATGGCGAATATATGGTTTGTATGATGGATTCCCCAAGTAAATCTTTAAATATTAGTTTATTTGATTTTAAAAAATTGTTTGATTTAAATAATTTAAATGATGAAATATCAGAATTTAATCCTCCGAATAATTTCTGTTTACTTTATGATAAACTTGTGGATTTAGAAGTTGATAATAAAAAAATATTTATAGAAAAAGAAGGATTTAAAAAATATATTGATGTATCGAATACGTTTGTTAAAGCTTATGAATTAAGACATCAAACATCATATGATTATTTTCTTAAAGAAATATGTACTCTTGATCTAAATAGAACAGTAGGTAGATTAGTTTCATCATTTTCAGAAGATAGAAGTTCTATTTTTATATTTAATTTAACAGGAGATCATTTTGATTTTAAAACAGAAGAATATTTTATGTTATCAAACGTAGATAAGGTTGAATTTGGTAAAGTACGTTCAATACAATCTCTTAGTGAACAAATAAATATTCTTTATTATTGTAGTGGTAATGAACAGTTTAATTCTATTCCGATTTTTTATAACTACCATTTAGGCAATAATAAGTATTTCTTTAATTTAGCAATAGATAAAATTATAAAAATTAAAACAAAAAGCGATAAAAGTGATTTAGTATCTGGAACAGAAATAAAAAAGGATGGAATAACTATTGATAAAATCATAGGTTTTTATGATGAAAAACCAACAGATAATGAAATATTTATAACGAAAAATAAAGAATTATATTATATAAATGATAACTTATTTAAGAATTTTGAATTTATATTACCAGAAAATGAATATATGATAGAAAATGACTTTTCGGAAATAAATAAACCAAATTATCGTGCTGTAAATATGTTTCCTCAAAATAATCTAGATATTGGTGATATAATCATAAAAGATAATAATTATAATAAATATATAATACTTACTAAAAAATCATCATTAAAGTATGGTTTAAGTTTCAAAAGAGATAGTATGCCAGCTTTTGGAGTAATATATTTATATGAAAATTATGTAAGATTGAAAAACTTTAAACCTAAAATTCAAAATAGGAAAAAAGGTAGTAATAAAAAAGTAAATATAAAATTTACTTTTAATGGAAATATAGTTGAAATTAAAGAAAATAGTGATATTAAAATTAATAAAAAATATCTAGATTACAAAAAATGTTAATTGAATATGAAGAAAGGACATTTTAAATATGATTTTATTTCCGGTTGTTGTTTATGATGGAAGTGAAGAGTGTAAAAAAATAATAGAAGAAAATAATATATGTTACATTATAAATGGAAATGGTATTTATCTTAAAAAGAAATTGGGATTTATTCAAAGCATAGTTCCTGTAGAAAAAATTCCATTTTTAGAAAAAATGGAAACAAGTGTAAATGTAAATATTCCTAAAATACCCACAAAAATAACGAAGAAAGCTTTTAATTTCTTAAAATCGATTTATGAAAAATATAAAACTGAATCTGTAATTCTGTTATATTTAAATATAAATACATTAGAATATAGCTTAGATGTTCCAGATCAAGAAGTCTCATCTGCTTCCGTTAAATATGAAGGAAGGACTGAAAAAGATGACGATGATAATTTGGTGTTGATAGGTTCAATTCATAGTCATTCTGATTTCGGAGCTTTTCATTCTGGAACAGATGTAAATGATGAGAAATATTTTGATGGTATTCATATAACAGTGGGTAATCTTAATAAAGAAGAAGTGTCTGTGGTTTGTTCTCTTGTATCTAATAATATAAGAATAAAAAAGAATCCTGAAGATTATATCGAAGGAATAAAATTTGTTGAATTAGAAGAACCATATACAACAGTTTCTTATAAATCAGATTCAGAAAGTATTTGGTGGGAAAATTATGCAGAGATTTTAGGATATAAAAATTTATTTGATAGAAAGGAGGAAAAGAAATCTTATAAAAAAATTGAAAGATATTTAACAAACTTTATTTTGGATGGTAATGAAAAGAATTTTAATAAATTGTGGTTAAGTAAAGTTTCAAAACCAGAAAGAAACATTTATAATTACATTAATAAAAGTGGTGACGGTAATAATAAATATCCGTCAGTACCAATGTATTATGCAAAAAATAAAAATGGTGAATGGGTTAAACATTTTCTAATTAATGGTGTTTATGTTGATGAAGAAACTTTAGAAAATTTAAAATTAGAAGATAAAAAAAATGATAGTGAAAAAATAAAAAAATTTTACTTAAGAGATTATTTTCTGGAGTTTCAAGATTCTTTAACGGAAATATCTTTAGGAGATATCGGCATTAACACTATGAATGAGAGTGTAAATTTATTAGAATCTGTAAATGGAGAATAATTAATGGATAATTTTGATAAAATATACATTGTCGGTTTGGGTGGTATTGGTTCAGAATTGTCAGAAAAAATTTCAAGATTTATAAACTATTCAATAAAGGATAGTTTTGATATTGTATTAATTGATGGTGATTCATACGAACATAAGAATCTTGAAAGACAAGTATTTGAAAATATGAAAAATAAAGCTGAATCTAAACTAGAAGAACTTAATAGAAAATTTAAAAATATTTGTTTTTCATCATTTAATGATTATATTAATAAAGATAATATTAATTCTATCATTAAAGATAATTGTATAATTTTTATATGCGTTGATAATCATCCAACTAGAAAATTAATTTCAGATCATGCAAGTAAATTAAATAATGTAATTTTAATATCTGGTGGGAATGAATATGAAGATGGAAACGCACAACTATTTATAAAATTAAATGGAAATAGTTTAACACCTAAAATTACGGATTATCATCCAGAAATAGAAAATCCAGTTGGAAAAATGCCACATGAAATGTCATGTGAAGAATTAAGTCAATCTGAACCGCAATTATATTTTGCAAATTGTTTTGCGGCAATATTGATGTGTGCTATTTTTTATAATGTCAAAAATTGTTTAAAGGATAATAAAATAAACAATTTTATTCCTAATGATATTTATTTTGATATAAATACTGTTAGGGTAAATGCTATAAGAAGAGAAATAATTATTTAGTCGAATATATTTTTAATTTAAATTAGTAATTAAAAACCAAAAAAACCAAAAAAGAGAAAAAGGAGTAAACGAAGTATGAATTACACACAAGTAGAACTGGAAAACAAGACCACAAGAGAATTAAGAGTAATATGTCTTCAGAAGAACATTCCCAATGCATCAAAAATGACAAAGAGTGAAATTATTTCAAAAATTATTTCATCTCAAGATACAGTGTTGCGTTCAGCAGATGGTCCTGCGAAAGAAACAGCGGCAACTGTTGTAAGCACAGGAATGCCTAAAGTTGTTTCAGTTAGCGTCAATGCTACTCTTAAGGATGAAAATGCGCCTGATGGAATGAAATACAGTAAGAATGTTTTTGTTTCTTATGGAGCATTCGTTGGTGAATATCCTCTCAGTGGAATGTCTATTGAAGAGGGTTTTGCTGTTCTTAAGGATATTCTTAATATTAATCCTGCTTCTACAATCGTTCTCAATGGGAAGATTGTTAAGGGTTCAGAAATCCTTAAGTCAGAAGATAAGGTTGAATTTGTTCGTCCTTCTGGCCAGAAGGGTTAATATTTAGGGAATATTTATGGGGGTAGTTTTTTAACTACCCCCTATAATATAAAAAGAAAGAGGATTGTATTATGAAGGTTGATATTAATGAGAAATGTAAGGAAATTGGTGTAGATAAGGCAAAATTTTATTATCTAAGATCACCAATTCTCGGAGCATATGCTACCGTATGCCTTTTAATTGTAGGTGATCGAATTGTTTCAAGAGGAATCTCTATTAGATCAATTTTAGATAACCATCATAAAGTGGAAGGAAGAGGTAGATCATTTTCAAGAGCTTATGACGCTTATAAAAACGAAAAAAATAACTCTGTTATAAATCTTGTAAATATAATGAATAGAAGAAATCGCATTTTAAATAAATTATTTAAATTTGATTCTTCTGATGAAATTCAAAATTTGGTAAAAAATTTAAACGAAAGTGGTTTAAATTATAAAATAAAATTTATTCCTGTAAAAAACAATGAAATTGAAGTTTTAAAAAGAGAGCCATATCTAAATGTTGAAATTCCTCAATATTATCCAATGGTATTATTAGCTTCTATTTTTCCTTATAAAGCTTATTATATGCCAACCCCAACAAATTCAGAAATATATATTTCAAGTAAGTAAATAATATAAAATCCATAGATGAAGATATATTCTTCATCTATGGATTATTAAATTTAAAAAGGAGATTTTTTTTCGTGTTCGATAAATCAAAAGATGTTTGTTTATTTAAAAAAACAATAGAAGTTTCGGAAAATTCTTTTATAGATATTTCTATTATGTCATATAATAATGGTGATCCAAAGATTCAACTTTCAAGAAAAAACATAAATGATGGAGATGAAAAATTTTTGAAGTTGGGTAGATTATCTTTAAAAGAAATTTATTTATTAAAAGATGAATTGGATGAAATATGCGAAAAAGCGAAGGAAATGTCAAAAAATGAAAAAATTACTATAATTTAATGTGGAGGATTTTTATAAGTGTTTAAAAAAATTGCAGTAATTGGACTTGGAACTCTTGGAGGTTTCATTGCCAAATTTATATCAGAAACAGAAGGTATAGAAAAAATATTAATTATCGATTATGATATTGTCGATGAAAGGAATATAAAAAATAGTATATATAAAAAGAAAGATGTTGGAAAATATAAAGTTGATGTTTTGGAAAAATTGATAAAAATAGATAATGAAGAAATTCAAATTATTAAAATGAATGAAAAATTCATAGAAAATGAAACTATTTTAGATGATAAATATGATTTAGTGATAGATTCAAGAGATTTTAATTATAATAGAAATGATTTAATAGATATTAGAACTTATATTTCAGGTAGATATGTAATTATAGATTGTAGGAAAAATATTATTTTTGATAAAAATATTGAAGGTAAATATACTGCTATTTTGAAAAAAAATGACTTGAAAAATGCTGCGTTATGTGTTACAAATTTTATATTCAGTGGAATCATAGATAGTTTAATGAAAAAAGGTATGCAGCATAAAATAGATCTAGATTATATAAGTAGATCTATTATCAATAAAATAAATAAAAACAATAAATCTCAAGAATTAATATTAGATTCAGATAAAAAATATTTTGATTTATTTCCTGATTTAATCGATAATTCTAAAAATATATTAATAGAAAATAATAAAAATGATATAAATATCTATATTGGTGATAGAGAAGCTTATTTTTACCATAGAAAAGTAGATTCTAAATTTTTTAAAGAAGAAGAAGAAATATTTTCATATTTAGGTGATTTAATAGAAAAATCAAATTTACCATATCAAAGTTATTTAGTATCTTTTTCTAAAGTAAATAAAATGATAGAGTTAATACCAGAAACGGGAGCAGCGTGATGCTGAAAGCGAAATTAAGAGAATTTAGAAAAATTATAGTGGATAAGAGAATAGTTCCTACAAAAGTTATAGATAATCGTAGAATTAAAAATATTAAATCATTAACTGAAGATTTTGTAATTAATTCATATACTATTATTCTTTCAGATGATTTAAAAATAAAAAATGTTTTTTTAGATTGTAGACACCCAAATGCAAATCCAGAAACTAATGAATTTTGTTTTCCTGATAATATTTATGAAGAAGTAGTTGAAGTAGAAAATTTAGATGAAATATGTAATAAGATTGAATATTTTTTAAGAATATTCAATTATGACGACTGTTATTTTAGACCCTGGTTGGAGGTAATATTTGAAAATGAAGATTATAAATGATGTATTAATAAAAGTAGTTGAAAAAACAACAAAAGAATTTTTAAAAGAAATATCACCAATAATTGTAAAAACGGTTGATAAATTATTTAATAATTTAAAAAGTGATGTAAATAAATCCTTAAATGAAATCCTAAATATTAAAGAAATAGAAAAGGAGGATATTAAAAAGGAAGATGAATGATAAAGAAACTTTATCTAAAGTATTTAATAAATTTGAAATTGATTTATATGAAGAAATCAAACAATTAGTTACAAAACTAAATGAAGAGTTAAACAAAGAAAAAGCAAAGGAAATAGTTGAATGTTTTAATGACTATTTAAATAAAAAGGTTGAAGAAGAAGTAAATAAACAAATTAATGAATTCTTTTTGAAAATTCTTTCAGATACTGAAAGAAAAAAGGAAATTACTCTTAATGATATTAAATTATAAGGAGAAACAATGCTGAAAATTTTAAATGTTGAAGAATTCTGTGAGAATTTACCAGAAGTATCTTCAATAAAAATACTTTCAAAAAATAAATTTGATCCAAATGGTTTATATTCTGAGAAAATTTTTGGTCCTTTGAAGAGTTATACTTGTGAATGTGGTACTTATTTTGGTAAATCTAGAGAAGGCGAAAAGTGTCCTGTTTGTAAAATGGTAATATCTTCTAGTTCTGAAAGAAGAAGAAGGTTTGCCAAAATAGTTCTACCAATGAAAGTTGTTAATCCTATAATGTATGATTTATTTATTAATTTAGCTGGAAATAGTGTTAAAGAATTTTTAAATAAATTAATGAAAGATGAGAAAAGTTTTTTATGTAAAGATAAAGATGGTTTATATGTTTCAAATGAAAGACCTAACGATTTAAGTATAAAAGTATGGGAACGAACAGATGCTATTTTTGAATTTGTAAAAATTTTAGCTTTAGATGTTTATGCTGAAACTAAAAGTCCTGATTGGAAAATGTTTTTAGATAATATAGATAATTTTTTAATAAATAAAATAATTGTCCTTCCCCCTGAGTTAAGACCTTCCACTAGAGCAGCTATTGTTGAGAATCAAATAGTTGATAAAATTAATAAATATTATATGCAATTACTAATTAAAAAAGAATCTTTAAAATCTACTATTATAGATATTATTAATGATAAAACTTTATATTATAATTATTTTAGACAATTTCAAAAAGATATATTTGAATTGTATGAACATATAATAGAAAAATTTCCAAAGAAAGAAGGTTTATTAAGGGGAAATATTTTAGGTAAGAGAATAGATTTTTCAGGTAGAGCAGTTATATCAGCAGATCCAAGCTTAAATTTAGATGAATGTGTTTTACCATATTTTATGGTTTTAGAATTATTTAAAGTTCAAGTTGCGAAAAGACTACTTCAATTGGGAAGATTTGGTCAATTACCAAGAGCACTCAATTATATAGAAAATTGTATTGATTCTAAAAATTATGAATTATATCCTATATGTGAAGAGATTATAGAAAATGAAGTTTGTTTATTAAATAGACAACCATCACTTCACAGATTAAGTATTTTAGGTTTTAAAATAAAACTTTCTCATGATAATGTTATAAAAATTCACCCACTAGTTTGTTCACCATATAATGCAGATTTTGATGGGGATCAAATGGCAGTATATATTCCAGTTTCTGAAAAAACTAAAAATGAGATTCTGGAAAAATTCCTCCCTTCAAAGAATTTATTTCATCCAGCAAATCAAGATTTAACATTAACACCTAGTCAAGATATTGTTTTGGGAGTATATTTATTAACTAATAATAAAATAAATAAATTAAATGAAAAGGTTAATTTTAAAGGTGTGGAAATTACTAAAGGTAGAGAATTATTTAATAGATGTCTTCCAGAAGATTATGAAGTTATAAATGAAGTGGTAGATAAAAATAAATTATTAGATTTATTAAATAAAATTAAAAATTCTTATTCATCTGATGTTACTTCAAAAGTTCTTGATAATATAAAAGATATGGGTTTTAAATATGCGACTTTATATGGATCAACAATTTCATTAGATTTGATAAATTTAAGTAGTAATGAATTAAATTTTTTAAGAGATAGTATTTATAGTGAAGAAGAAATTTCTAAACAAGTTATGAATGTGTCAAGAAAAGACATTGAAAATATAGTTAAAGATAATTGTGATTTTTCATATTTGATATATTCTGGAGCGAGAGGAAAATGGGATCAAGCTAGACAAGTTCTCTTAACAAGAGGGTTTATTTCAAATTTCGAAGGTAAAATTTTAAAAGAACCTGTAAAAAACAGTTTATTAGATGGTTTAACAGAAAGAGAATTTTTCATATCTACATATGGATGTAGAAAAGGTCTTCTTGATGTTGCTATAAATACCGGAACATCTGGGTATCAATCTAGAAAATTAATATTTACAGCTATAAATTTAATGAAAGATAAAAGTCCTTCTGATTGTGGAACTACTGATTATCTCAAAATAAAAATAGAAAATAAAAAACAAGCTGAAATGTTAATTGGAAGGTTTTATTCAGATGGTAAAATTTTAATTGAAATTACAAATGAAAATTATAAAGAAATAATAAAAAAGAAAATAAATTTAAGAAGTCCTATTTATTGTCAAAATGAAAAAATTTGCGATAAATGTTATGGCAGACTACATGAAAAATTACACAGTCCTTTCATAGGAGTAATTGCCGCACAAAGTTTGGGTGAAATAAATACTCAATTAATATTGAGAGTATTTCATACATCTGGCGTTGCTGTTATGCATGAAGAAAATTCAAATATGATGCAAACAGATATTATAGATAATTTATCTCAAGTTTCAAAATTATTACATATTAAAACTCCTGAAAAAGTTCACGAAAATTTACCTTTATTTGTTTCAAAATTATTTAATATTTATAATTCAAGTAAAGATATTAATTTTGTTCATATAGAGTGTATTGTAGCGCAGTTAATGTGGGTTGGAAGAATAAAATGGAGATTGCATCCAAATAGAAATAAGATTAAACCGATATTTTATAGTATCCAAAGTGTTCCAGAAAAAGAAAGTTGGGCAGTAGGTTTTGGATTTTCAAATCCTAAGAAAAGTATGCTCGATGGACTTAAAGAAAATGAATATAATTATTATGGTAAATATGATCAAATGGTTTTTGGAGAGAATGTTTGTAATGAATAAAAATAATGAAAATAAAAGTTTTAAAATTATTTTATTAATTTGTTTTATAATATTTATTATTTGTTTCATATTTGAAACTATATATTTTCAAAATTATGGTGAATATAAGAATTTACATCAGTTAAATTTTTATATCACCAACTCAACATTTATAACATTAGCTATAGCGATTTCCATAAAATTTAAAATTTAAAAATAACTCACAAAATATAAAAGATTAGGAGAAAATATGGAAATAATAAATCCAAGATATAAACTTCAGGAAAATAATATTTTTAATTTGAGAAAAAATGATTTAGATAAAGTTGAACAAATAGTCAGAAATATGTTAATTCCTGCTGAAGAAATAGGATTTGAAGTAATTGAGTTTGGAATAAAAAATGTTAAATCAAGATCAAATGAATTATTCAAAACAATAAGTCAAAAATTTATAGTTAAATTAAGAAAAAATAGTAAAGATATAGATTTAAGTTTATTAATACCTAGATTGATAGATGATAATTACTTTATTATTGGTGGTAAAAAGAAATTACCATTATTTCAAATGTTTGATATTCCTATAGTTACTAGAGGAAAAACAATAAAGTTAAGAACTAATATCTTAACATTTGTTGTTGAAGAATTTAAAAAATTTCCTTTTGTTAGGTTATCTGCTTTTGGTAGAAAAGTACCTTTAGTTTTAATTATTTTATGTAAATATGGAATAGAAGAAACACGTAAGATGTTTGATTTAGATAACATAAAAGCTGAAGATATTAAGACCGATACAACATTTGGAAAATTGATATATGATCTTAAAGATTTTTGTGAAGGATCTGAAGGATTTAAAAAAGAAGATTTCTTAGATGATATCGCAAAATATTTATCATTCAATTCAAATAAATCTAAAGCCAGTGATTTTATGTATTCTTTAGATCTTATAAGTAAAATTGATTTACCATCTAAACAATTTTTTCATACTGAAAATATCATAGATGAATTAATTTATGCGATAAAATCAGAAGAATTCGATGATATAAATTTAATTAATAAAAGAGTTAGATGTTTTGAATATATAATACTATCAAAATATGCCAAAATAATTTTTGATTTTTGCGTAGCAAATAGAACTACCAGAAAACCAAAATTTAATATAAATACTAAACAAATATTAAGCGAATCAAATATTTCAGATATAATTCAATTTGATTTTTCAATAAATCCTATAGAAGAATTAACTAAATTATCAAGAATAAGTTTATTAGGACCAGGTGGTTTTAAAAAGGCAAATGTTCCAAGATATTTGAGAGATATAGATGATTCTATGTTCGGAAGAGTTTGTGTTGTTGATACACCGGATAGAGAAAATTGTGGTATTCTTCATAATTTATTACCTAATGTAAAATTAGATAATAATTTAAAATTTTCAGAAGAACTGGCAGAAGAAAAAGTTTCTATTCCTGTTTCATTTACACCATTCTTAAGAAATAACGATCAAACAAGACTACAAATGGCAGCATCGCAAATGAGACAAGCAATTCTTTTAACATCATTTGATAAACCTATGATAGAAGCGGGAGTTGAATCACTTTACAGTGATAAAACTCAATCTGTAAGATTGGCAAAAAATGATGGAAAAGTGGTCTTTGTAAATAATAATTTCATAATTGTAAAATATATAGATGGCGAAGATGAAATATTCAATATAGGTATAAAAAATATTTATACTGAAAACTTAGATTATTATAGTAATCTTGACGTAGGTTCTGAATTTCAAAAAGGAGATATTATTGTAAGAGGTAGTTTTATAAGTAATGAAGAGAAAAAAATAATTTTTGGAAGAAATTTATTAACCGCAGTAATGCCTTTTCATGGCTTTAATTATGAAGACGGAATTGTTATTTCGGATAGAGTAAAACATAAATTTAGATCTATACATCATTTAGATTTATCATTCACTATACCTCCAGATGCTATTCTTTTAAGTCTATCAGATAATGATTATATTCCTTTACCTAATCCAGATTTTCAAAAAATATTTGAAGAAATTGGTGTTAAAAAAGAGATATGTAAAAATGAAAATTTAGAAAAATATGTATGTAGGAATATTGAACAGCCATATGCTATTATGAAAAAAATACCAAATGGTCCTATAGATTATTATACTTTATTAAAAGATTCTGAAAAATTATATACTGAAAAAACAAACAATGTTTTAATTTATAATGTAGAACTTTATGTAAATACTTATAATGATTCAATAAAAAGATATGCTGATTATATATCTAAAAAGGTTGAACTACAAATAAATGAAGAGAAAAAACTACAAAATATAATTTATAAATATTTACCGGAAGAACAAGCAAAAGATTTTATAAATGATAATAGCTTAGATAAATTTTCAAATAATACTGGAAAATTTAAAATAAAAGGTGAATTAATAAATGGTATATATGTTAAAGTAGATGCCTTTTATACAAGAGAACTTGAAGTTGGTGATAAAATAGGGAATAGACATGGAAACAAAGGAACAATTTCAAATATATTACCTTACGATCAAATGCCAAAATTGAAAGATGGAAGACATGTTGATATTTGTTTGAATCCATTAGGATTTTTATCCAGAATGAATTTTGGACAATTATTTGAATTACATTTAACTTCATCTTTAAATGATCTTAAAACTGAAATGTTTAAAAGATTATCCAATAAATATTCAAAAGAAAATCAAGAAGAATTAAAAAAATATTTATCTGATTACATTAAAATAATAGATAATACTAATGGCAATTGGTATTATAATCAATTTTGTAAAGAGCTAGACAAAATTGAAATAAATAAAGAATTTATAGAAAAATTAAATATAATGCAACCACCTTTTGAGTCTTCAAATAGAGATCAAATAATAGAAGCGTTAAAATATACACAAACTCGGATGAGAAATAAATTAAAAGATATGATAAGTGGTGAAGATATACAAGAAGAAATAACAACAGGATGGATGTATTTCTTTAAAATGGTTCATATCGCAGAAGAAAAATTATCAGCTAGAAGCATTGGTGGAAATTATTTAAGAAGAACATTTCAACCTATAAGTGGGAGAAAAAATAAAGGTGGTCAAAGATGTGGAGAAATGGAAACAGCTTGTATAATAGCTCATAATGGATTAGAAAATTTAAATGAAATGATCACTTTAAAATCTGATTGTATAGAGCTTAAAAGTATGTTTGTTAGATCTCAAATTGATCCTGATTTTTCGCTCCCCAAAGAAATAGATAATAGTTTATTGGAACCAGAATCTGTAAAATTATTAAAGGCTTATATGACAGCTTTAAATCTTAATTTGAAGGGAAAATAAATGAAATATTATGGAAGATGATTTAAATTATTTACCAGATATTCAAAAAGAACAACCTAAAATAAAAATGTATATAAATACTGTGGGTGTTCAAAATATTCAAGTTCCGATAAAAATAGAAAGACCTTATAATAATGAATTAATAAATATTTTATCAAATGTTACAATGTGTGTAGATTTAAATGATTCTGTGAGAGGTATAAGTATGTCCAGACTTCATAGGACACTTATACCTTTCCTTTCAAATCCTTTAAAACATAAAAAAATTGAAGAAATGTTAAGGTCATTTTTAACACATATAGGTGAAAATTCAAAAGAGAGTTTTATAAGATTTGATTTTAATTATCCAATAGATAAAAAATCACCTGTCTCAGAATATATTTTCCCTGTTTATTATCCTTGTTCCTTTGAAGGAAGATTAACAAACAATGGTTTTAAATTTTATGAAAGAGTTGAAATTCAATATGCATCTTATTGTCCTTGTTCAGAATCTCTTTGTGATTATTCATTTATAAATAGTAAAAAAATTGGATATCCACATGCTCAAAGATCTTTTGCAAATGTAATTGTAGAAGTAAATCAATTAAAAACTTTATGGATAGAGGATTTGGTAAAAATGATAGAAAATGAAATAGTTACAATACCTTATCCAATAATTAAAAGGATAGATGAAATGCATATGGCTTTAATTGCGAAAGAAAATACAATGTTTGTTGAGGATAGTATTAGAAAAATATCAAAAGTTTTAGAAGAAAGTGATTTTATTATAGATTGGTTAGTTAAATGTAGACATGAAGAATCAATACATAAAAGTGATGCTATAAGTATTAACTGGAAAGGTATTGAAAACGGTTTAAATGGAAAATATATTATTTAGGAGAAAAAAGAAATGGAAATTTTAAAGAAAAAAACAAAGTTAGAATCAGGAAGAGAAAAAATTAAAGGAGTAGTTTCCAAAATTGAACAATGGTCTAATGATATGGGGGCAGGAATTAAGGATCTATCAGACCAAAAAACTTCAAACGATACCGAAATTGAAAAACTAAAAGGTGAAAATTCTGAAATAGAAAACGAAATTAAAAGTGCAAATTTAGTTCGTGAATCATTTTTAAAACTTATAGGAAAGGAAAACAATACAAATGACTAAAAAGAAAGAAATTTCTAATGATCTAAAAAATGTCTTAAATACTGATGCTATGAAAAGCATTATGGATTTAAGTAAACCAGTTGATGATGCTGTAATAACTGAAGTTTTAAATTATTGGAATAGTGATATTTTTAGTAGAAAGCCTGGACAACTTTTTGTTAATGGTGAGATATCTACCGATTTAGATTTATCAACATTTTTATTTGAATTAAGTACTAGAAATGCTGTAATTAATATTCCTAATTATAAAAAAATTAGATCAAGTTCAAATGAATCTAAAAATGAAGTTGTTTTAAATAATGAAAATAGACATGGTAAAATAACTAGTATTGTTTCAAATCAAAAGACCTTCTCATTCTCAGTTAGAATAACGGATCAAAATGTTATCAAAGATGGAGATATTGGATCATCAAGAGCATTTTCAATCACAGATTTTGAAGGAAATTGGTATGATGCATGGTCAAGCTTAGAATTTATTCAAAATGCAAAAGAAAATGAGTTTTTACTTGAACATGGGATAATGGATAAAAATAATCTTATTAATTTCAAATATTTTGTTCATCCAAATAAATGGGTTTCTATTTTCACTAAAAAATATTTTATAACAAAAGCTCTTATCGATAGATTATCTGAAGAAGGTACATATTATGGAAAACTGATAAGTGACATGAGAAAAGAAGGATTTATTCCTCCATCTGAAAAAGATGTAGAGGAAACAAAGGATTTTTCTTATGGTAAAGATAAAGATGATGAAGTTGAAAAAATTAAAGGTGAAATAAAGAAAATAGATGTTACATGTTTTAATATGGAAATTGATTTACCTGAAAATAATACAAAATTTTTTAGTATTGAAAAATCTAATGAAAAGATAGAAGAACTTATAAATAAAAGAAAATATTACATTTATACAGTTGTTCCAGCATTAAGATATTCCACTAGAATATGTGAATATGCTTATCATAAATATGGAAAAAATAGAATTCCTTCTTGGTTTAAAAATATTTCTTGGGAAAGTAATTTTAAATTTCCAAATCAAAGAACAGCATGGGATAGAATTATTCTTTTTCAAAATAAAGTAGGTGAATATGGAGTTTCTTTAAGAAAGAGAACATTTACTAAATCAGAAAAGGTTTCTGAAAGTTATTATGAATCCTTTATGGAAAAGAAAAAAAATATATTAAAAAATTATATTGTGTTTATAATTGATGAATCAGGTTCGATGCTTAAAATAAGAGAAGAAATTGTTAGTTCATTCAATGAATATGTTGAGGAAATAAAGAAATGGTCTAATGAAATGGAAGAAAGAGTATCTCTTGTTTACTTCAGTTCTAGAGTAAGAGATCCTATTCTTTGGAATGAAGATGTTAATAAATTGAAAAAGATTGAATTACAAGATTATAATCCAAAAGGATTAACTGCTTTAAATGATGCTATAGGTCTATCTATTGATGGGATGTTAAAGCTTGATGATATTAATGATCCTAAAGTTTCAGTATTATATATAATTCTTACAGATGGATTAAATAATCATTCTATAAAATATGAACATGACTATCAGATAAAGGAAAAAATAAAAGAACTTGAAAAAACTGGAAGATGGTCATTTACATTTTTAGGAAAGAATTTAGATGAAATAGAATATAAATATGGTATTTCAAAAGGAAATATGGCAAAATTTGATAATACTTTAACAGGAGTTGAAGAATCTACTTTTGTTGTTTCTGCTGGAATCCATAATTATCATAGATCTAGATCAGTTGGAGAAACTCAATCGAAAAATATTTATTCATCAGAAGATTAATATTTTGAATAAATGGGGAGTAGAGATACTCCCCATTTTATTTATTAAAAATTAAAAAGGATATAATAATGGAAGAATATAAAAAAACTCTTATACCTATAAATGTAGCAAAAGAAATTGCAGAAAAATATGACAGAGATATGATAATTATTTTGACAGTGGATGAAGATTCATCTCAAAATATTGTTACATATGGTAAGAGTAATTCAGATTCTATTAAGGCAGCACTATTTGGAAATAATCTCAAAAGATTACTTGGTTGGTCAGAAGAATTTTGTAATGCAATACCTTCAAGAAAACTTAATGATGAGGAAAAAGAATTATGTTCGAAAAAAATGAATTTAAACGAGATTCTGACTTTGTAGTTGTTACTTTATTTGGTTCACGATTATATGGAAGTGACATTCTTTCTTCTGATTATGATTATAAAGGAGTTATTTTACCATCTAAAAGAGAAATATTATTAGGAAAAATATCTAATAATTATGATAAAAATCTTTTTAAACCAGAAGAAGAAAAATCAGAAGTTGAATTATTTTCTTTACATAGATTTATTGAACTAGCATGTGAAGGACAAACAAATCAATTGGATATGATTCATGCTCCAAAAAAAATGTTAAAGAAAAGTTCAGAAATTTGGGATGAAATCGTCAAAAATAAAGAAAAATTATATTCAAAAAATTTTAAAGCTTTTATAGGATATGCTAGAAAACAAGCATCAAAATATATGGTTAAAAAAGAAAGAATTTTAGCTGTTAAAGAAATTATTGATTTTTTTGACGAATATATAAATTCTGGAAAAGGATATTTAAGAATAAAAGAAATTTGGGATAAATTACCAAATGGTGAATTTTTTGAATTTTCAGTTACTAAAAATGATGTAAAAATGTATATGGTTTGTGGTAGAGGATTACAAGAAACAGCAACAATAAAATATTCAAAGGAAATACTACAAGGCGTATATGATGATTATGGTGAAAGAGTAAGAAAAATTGAAAATAATGAAAAAATTGATTGGAAATCTATTTGTCATGCAATAAGAGTTATGATAGAAATAAAATCTATTTTGATAAATAAAGATATAGAATTTCCTTTAAAAGAAGGTTCATATTTAAGAGATATTAGATTAGGAAAATTAAATTATCATAAAGAAATTTTACCTAAAATGGAAGAATTAATGGAAGAGATTGAAAATTTGATTATTAAATCAGATTTACCGAGTAAGGCAGATTTAAAATTTTGGGAAAATTTCTTAATTGATGTTTCTAATAATGTTATAAGGAGTAGATGAAAATATGATTGAAGAAATTAAAAAAGAAATAAATCAAATAAAGAAAAAATTAGAAGAAGCCGAACATTCATTATTTAATGAAATTCAAAAGGAAGAAAAAATAAAAGAAAATGTTTTTAAAAATATGATGATTCCAAAAATAAATAAAATTAAAATAAGATTCAAATCAGTATATTGTGATGAATTTATTTTTGAATCATATTTAAACACTAAAGAATTCGATTATATATTATATGATAGAGCACTTAAGTTTGAAAGAGGTATGTTAATTATAAAAAATAAAAGATTTACAAATAATGAATTTAAAATGGAAATTAAGATAAAAAATAAAAATTTAGATTTTATTTTAAATAAATATAATTTAATCTTAAGAATTGGTGAAGCGAAAAGATTTAAAAAATATCATGAATATCAGATAGATTTATTAAATAATATTATCAACAATTAATAAAAATAAAATAAGGAGAAGTGTTTTGAGAGAAGAAGAAGTTTTCGAATTATATAAAAAAGAAAGAGAATATGAAAAGAAAATTTTTGGACTATATAAGGATAATCCCATAATAACACCAGCTTTAATTAGTATATTAATTGGAAATTATTGTCAAAAATTAATGTCGGGTTTCTCTGAACCTTGGAGTGAAGAATTACCAGAATGGATGAATAACTGTTATGAAATGGAAAAACAAGGATCAGTTCCTTTAAATGTTTATGAAGTTCTAATAAAAATTTTCGCTTTATCTGGTGCTATTCTTGAAGAATTTACTGAGATAGATTATGAAAAGTGGAGAAACGGAACAATAAAAAATAAATGGAAAAAAAATGAGGAAGATGGAGATAATGGAAGAGAATAATTTATTTGAAAAAGGTAAGAAATTAATAATACATGGATGTGAATATGAAATATTTGAATCTAAAGGTAATAGACTTTCTGCATTTCCTTTAGATGAAAAAGATTTTTTAAAAAAAGATGAATATGAAGGATCATTTCATATGATTAAAAACATTCAATTCAAAATAACTTATATACATAGTACAAAAGGAAGAATGACTCTCATTAAAAAATAGTAAAAGAGGTTAGGAGAGAAAATGAGTTTAGATTTTAATTTAACAAAAATAATTGAAAATTTTGATGAAAAAGCAAAAAATGGTGAAATTCCTTTAAAAAGAGAATTTGAAACATTTGATGAAGACGATGAAGAATTTTATGAAGGAAGTAATGAAATAATAAAGGATATTACTGATGATTATAGTGAGATTTACTCACCTAGAAAAATTTCTTTTATACCATTTTATGATTGGCTTTTAAAAAATATTTCAAAAATGAATGAATTAAGTTCAAATAAATTTGAGAATATAAAAATAGATGGTATAGATTCTAAGGATACTCTTCTTTTTACTATACCATTAAATAAAAAGAAGAGAGAAATTTGTATTCTAAAAAATTGTTCAAAATATAAAGTATTTGATAATTTAGATATTAAAGCTTTCTCAGTGTTTCCAAATGGAACATTTTTAATTCATTATATTATTGATGATAAATATAGTGTTAAATTTTATGGTCTTAAAAATTCACCTATTATTTTTGATTGTATAAAAATTGGTGAATACGATATACCTTACCATGATTCAAAACTTTCAAAATTAGATAATTTTTATAAATTTGTTTTTAAAATAGATCATGGTTTTGAACGAATATTAAATATGAAAATAAATAAAGAAGCTTTAAAATTACTTTATAAACAATCTAGTAAACAAATAGATTCAATAAATACTTATGAAAATTTATTTAAATGGTTAAAAGATAGATATGACTATTTCTTTGATATTAATCATTTGATTCAAATAGATCTTGTTCTGAAGGGTATAACTTCCGAAAGGTTAGAAAAAATAATATGATAAATTTGTTTATAGAAATTCTTGGTGGAAATGTTATATCTGTTTCTACTGATGATAAAAAATTGAATTGTAAAGTAAATTTTATAGATTATGATAATTTAAAAGATGATCAATGTAAATTATCTGATAAAAAAGATTATGAAGACTTTAAAAAATTTAAAAACGATTTGTTAGTTCTTTATTAATTATTAAAGGCACATGTGGATATTATATCCATATGTGCCTTTTTATTATTTAACTATTAAATTAACTTTTTTCGTGTAAAAAATATAAGGAGTTTATTTATCAATGATTCATTTAAGTATAGGTAGTGGAAAAATGGAGAATATTGTGAGTATAAATACAAGTTCTTTATCGAACCCATTTTGTAAAAAAATGTCAGAAAACAAAGAAAATATTTGTTCAAGATGTTATTCATCCAGATATGAATATTGGAGAAAATATTTTAGAAATTATATACAAAATAACTTAAAGATTTTAAGTAATGAAAAAATAAAAAAAGAAGAAATTCCAGACCAAATAAAATCTGCAAAATTAATAAGACTTCACTCATTTGGAGAATTAATAAATAATTTACATTATGAAAACTTTATTAGAATTGCAGAATGGTTTTCAGATATAACTTTTTCTTTATGGACAAAAAGAGATGATATTATAAAAAAATATGAAAAACCAAAGAATCTTATTTTAGTTAGATCTTCTTTTAAAATTAATAAAATAGATGAACCTGATATAGATAAATATGATCATGTCTTCACTGTTTTTAATAAATCATATATAAAAAGAAACAGCATATATATTAATTGTGGAGGTAAGAGTTGTATTTCTTGTTTAAAATGTTACGGTGGTGATATTTCAGAATCAGATTTTTTTATTAATGAAAAATTAAAATAATGGAGGATAAGGTGGAAGGAGAATTTTTTAAGACAGAGACAGGAAAATATTTAGGAATTACAGGCGAGATTCTAACCCTAATAAAACTATCAAAAATTATTAAAAATGAAAATAATTGGAATGTTTTATCTAAATATCTTATTTCTAAAGGTGTTGGTCCAGATGATAATTTATCAATTAAAAAAATCATAGAAAGTCATTTAGAAAATTTTGATGTGGAAAAGTTTTTAAATGAACTTTTACATAATAAATTTTTAGAAAATTTAAAAAAAATAGATGTTAAAATTGGAGATATTTTTAAAATTCCTTGGGAAGAAACATTTGAAAGTTCACCATTAAGTTCATGGTATATTTTAACTGGTATTAAAAATAGTATTTTTGATTTTATTTCATTAAATAATTTAATTACAGGAAAACCTCTTGGTAGATATGTAGGTGTAGAATCAATGAATGATATAAAATTTGAAGGATTCAGAGAATTATTATCAAGATATTCTATCGATTATGTTGAAATGATATATAATACTAAATCTAATTTATTAGAAAAAATTTCAGATATTTATGCTAGTTTTTAAGGAGTATTATTATGATTATTGTTGAATATGATAATGGAGAAAAAACATCATATAAAAATATGAAAGAAGCAAAAGAAGGAATTCTTAATGCTTTATCTAATTGGATTATAGCCTTTTATATATATGATACAGATAATAAATTCGATTATGAATTAACATGGAATGTAAAAATAGAAAAATTCAAAAATGAGTAAAATAATTAGGAATTTTAGCAAATGAATTTTAATCCAACATGTAATTATTTTTTAAACAATATTTATTCTTATGATATAGTATCATGTCATTATAATATCTTAAGAAAAATTAATTATGATGTAACACATATAGATCCATCAAATAAATTTGAAAGAAATCGACAAATAGGTTTATTGGAGAAGAAAAATAAACAACTTTCATTATTTCTAAGGGATACTACTAAAAAAATAATTGATGGTATTTTAAAAAAGAACGATGTAAAAGAAGATCAATTAATATTAAGACAATATGATGGAATAATGTTAACAAGAAGTTTAAAATATACAGAATACATCTTACCTATAGAATTAAAAAGTATATTTGTTAATTTCTTAATTTCAAGAAATAGACAAAGCTTCATTGCCATAGATAATAAAAATCAATTAACAGTTAAAGGTATTCCATTTAAATATGATGGAATTGAAAACGTATATAAAGAAATATTAAATATAAATTTTTTAAATAAAGATATTTTATTTTATTCTTTGGAAAAAATAAGAAAAGATATGATTAATTCAAATAACATAAAAATATTTTCAATTCCAAAGGATGATAAATTTATAATATGTTTTAAAAAATATGGAAAAATAGAAATTTCAAAACATGTGTTGAATTTAGTTGATAGTAATGAAATAGATAAAAAATGGTATTTTGATTTTTATATTAGACCATTTACCGAATCTTTGACATTAAACTTTGTATAGAAAGGTTAAAAATGAGAAAACTTAGAAATCCTTTGGTTTTAAATATTGGTGCGGGAAAAATAGAATATGATCTTTTAAATAATATAAATACAACTATAATAAATCATCTTTCAAATTTTATTAAACCGCCTGTTTCCTTTAATTTAGATAAAAATTATATTCAATATGAATTAGATCGTGATATTCATGAAATAGAAAGATTATTTGTAGTTGATAAAATAAAATATGATACTCCTTCAACATTTTATATTTCAAATGATGTTTTTTCATTTATAAATCACACACGATTAAAATTTGATTTAATAGTAATGCATAGATTTCTTGAACATATACCATTTGATAAAGTTCTTTATTTTATATATCTATTGTCAACTATATGTAATGAAGGAACATTATTGGATATAATTGTACCTGATTTCAATGAGCTAGCTTCAATGGTTTGTAATGAAGATGTAAATTCAAAAGATTTTGATAAAAATAATATCATAATATCAAGTGAAATTGTCAATGAAACAGATGATCCTCATTTATCAATTTGGACAGCAGAAAGATTGATGTATTTTTTTGAATATGAAGGAAGATTTAATCTTAAAACAATAACTAAAAATTTTAAATATGACGGAAGAAATATTTATTTGAGAGCAATAATAGAAAGGAACAGTGAAAATAATGAATTATTCTTTTGGGAATAGAGCTGAATCGATGGGGTTAATACCTATTTGCCCATATACTTTTGAGTATATTGATAGGTATAGTTGTGTTAGTTATGAATATTTACAAACGATTGATGGAAAGAGAAACATCCCATATCTTGGTGTTTTTACTAAGAATTTAGAAGATTCTGTTAAGAATTATAAATTGGTGGGAATAGTTTCTGATTATTATAAATTCGAAGGAAATGAAAAATTAATTAAAGGTGTTATCGAATTTTTAAATGAATATAAAGATCTTAAAATTATCAAAGAAAAGATAGTTTTATCACAATTTTATTCAAGAATGATGTATGTAATTGCATTCTCATCAGATGTTCAATCATTGGAAATTGGTGATATTTTTCCAACAATATCTATATTCAATAGTTATGATGGAAAAGGTTCACAAGATGTAAGATTTGGAATTACAATATTAAGTAAAGATAATGATAAAGATACACTTGCTCAATTTAATTTTACACATTCCATTATAGATATGAGAAAAATTCATATTGAAAATTCAAAAACAAATATAATTAATGTTGATAATTATGTATCAGAATTTGCTGGAGGGATTGTTGATTTTATTAAAGAAAATATGAATAATAAATTAAGTTTCAAAACAGTTCTCGATACACTTGAAACTATAGAAAAACTTGGAAAGAAAAAAAGAATTGAGGTAGCTAATAATTTAAATATTGGTGAAGATGATGATTATGCCAAAAATGGTGTTATTTCAAGTTGGGATATGTTTTTGGCAATTTCTAAATATACTGCAAAAGAAGGTAACATCAATATGAAAAATCTCCTAGATAATATTGTTGAGAAAATTCTTATTCTTCCTGAAAAGATGGTTTCTGCTCTTAAGATAGAAGTTTAAAAAATAAAAAAGAGTCCTAATATTAATTATTAGGATTCTTTTTTTTTATTTTATTTTATTTGTTCTTATCAAATATAAAGAAGAAACAGACCTCCAATCTGGAGTTGTTCTAGTAAAAGATATATCAGAAGATTTAAGTATATATTTTCCTACAAAGTCTGTGTAATCAATACTTTTAGCTCTGAAATTTACTGGACATCCTACGTTCATTAATCCTTCTATTGGGAAATTTTTTTCTATTTGTAATTCTATTTGAGATAAATCAGCTATCTGTTTTGATAAATATGAATTAATAAAGATGTCTGAAAGATTACCTGAACCTGGATATAATTCATATTTAATTCTTTTTTCTAATTCTGGATCTATAAATAAATCTACATATCCATTAGATGATATTAATCCATAAGAATTACATACTGATTCCAAATTTTTTTCTATTTTGTAATATAATCTATCGTCTGGTTTTAATATATATTTTATATTTTTTGCTAATTCCATAAATTTTGAATTATTTTGAAAATCAGTTTTAATTGGGAAATATGTATAAAAATGTTTCCCATCTACGCTTTCTTCTATTATTTTAGAATTATCAGTGTCTGTAGATAAATGTGTTATAGTAAATATTTGATTTCTATATATTCTTTCAGTTAAATTCATTACAGATAATACATTATTATATCGACAATATACAGATGTAGCTCCATTATGTAATCCATGTAAACTATCTATTTCTTGAATGGTATTATAAAGAGTAGCTGGTGGTAAAAGAATTTGTCCGATAGTATTTAAGTTTTCTTTATTTGTGTCATAATCTAAAAAAGCTCCAGTATATCTACTAACTAAATTAGAAATAAGATTTCTTGGGGTAGTATTGAAACCAATTGTATTTATGAAAGTTGTTGCTGTTGAAAAAGAACTTCTTGGAACAGTAGTGAAAACTAATTTTAAAGGTGTATAAGATTTTTCATAAAAGGTAGATTTTTGTATTAAAGGCATATCATTTCCAGTTGACATTAATTCGAAATTTGTTTCTTCAAAAACATCTGATTCATTACTTCTACCTAATAATCTAATATTTAAATAAATTGGTTCTTTACCATAAATTTTTTCAAGAATAACATCAGTTGGATCAATAAATAATTCAAATAAAATCAAAGGATAAGGCATAACTAAAGAATTTAAAATTCTAACAGTTGATAAATTCGCAGTATAATCTTTATCTTTAATTACTATTTTAATATCATAAGATCTAGTTGGAATAAGTTTTCTTTTACCAACATCTATTGATTCCGACAATTTTTAAACCTCCAAAATTAATTCTTTTATGTTTATATTTTGTTCTAAATATTTTAAAATCCATAAATAATTACATAAAAATTTTTTTCTGAAATTTTCATTTTAGCTATATATATTAATTAGTAATAAAAAAATGAGGAGGTTTGTTATGTTTAATATGTTGAATACAGTAATGGGTTTCTATCAGTTTGTTTTGGGAATGGTCAGATTTGACCATTATAAAGGAATGGTGGAAATGATATATCAAATAGTTTCCACTGAGATTTGTTTCAATGTAACAAAGAACGTCTTTCAGCGAATTCTAGGTAATTACTCCAATGTTTTTTCTTTAGTAAAGGAAGTTGTGAGTGATGAAAACTTTAAAAAGCTCGTCATAGAAACTATTGACGATGTTGAACAACTTATTATCATTATAGTAAGTGATAATAAAGTTATTGACATAGTTAATAGAATGATAGATAGATTTAATAACTTCGGTAAAAATACTTCAATTGAAAAATTCGAAGAAATTATCGAAGATCTTAACTCTATGCCTGATATATCTGAAGCTGAGGCTCTTGATGAAACCGTCAAACGAATATATGAGGGTTATAAAAAGGATAACCCAATATACTTCAGGAAATTAGAATTTCTTGGAGAAACTCTGAAGAAACAACTCAACATTGTCGAAGATGACATGGGGTTCGATGAGGATACCAAAGAATTTGGAGAAATCATCGAAAGACTGGAAAGATTTATCGAAACTTTTAAAACCATAACATCAAAAGAAGAAAATGAGAATGAAGGAGGAAATGAATAAAACATAAGATAACATAGTTATCTTATGTATAAAGAGAGTATAGATCATTATGATTTATACTCTTTTTTTTATTATAAAATTATATGTATAATTAAGAATATAAAATTTTTATTTTTTTTGAAATCTTCATTTTATCTATTGTATCCTCCATTAAAAATAATGGTAGATTTGAAATGGAGAAAGGAAAAGGAGAAGAATATATAATTAAGATAATATAATTATCTTAATATACAAATAACACATGTGAGATAATCTTGCATGTGTTATTTTTTTGTTTATTTTTATACTTAGAACAAAATAATATATTAATAATTTAAAGGGGATTTATTTATTATGAAAAATGATGATGAATATAAAAATATTCTTTTAGAAAATCTACTACCATCACCATTAGTTAGAAGATTTACAGATACTCAGGAATATGAAGTAAAAAAATATTTCAGAAATAATGATTATAAATCATTAAATGATATAAAAGAATTAGCCAAAAAAATTGGAATATTGCCAGAAGATTTATATATGTATGTAGCCAAGCAATATTCACATTATTTAAATAATGTTGGTAAGCATGTAGATGAACCAGATTCAAAATATGATTTTAAACAATTGACAATGGGTATAGAAGTAGAAACAGAACACACTAATGATATTTTAATAGCTAGAGAAATAGCAAAGGATCATTTAGAAGAGATAAGTGATTACTACACAAGACTTGAAAAAATGGAAAACGAGGCAAAAAAATAACATAAATGATAAATTCATTTATGTTATTTTTTATTTTTAATTAAAATGTACTAATAACATATTTTCTTTTTCTGTTACTGTTACATCTTTGTGATTTTTTAAGATATCAATAATGATATCTTTACTTATAGTAATTAATTTATCATATTTTTCTCCAGGTAATAGTTCATTTAATAAAGGATTGAACATGTGTTGACATATTAATAAATCATCGAAGGTGTTTTCCTCAATACCTTCTATTAAGAAATGAATAATAATTATAATAGAATTATAAAACTTATCCACTTCTTGTTTTGATAAGTGATGATAAAACACTTTTCTTTTTAATCCTTTTTTCATTATATTGTTTACTTTTTCTTTATTTCCTGTAAATTCGTAGTTCATAAAAAACCTCCTCAAGTTTTTTTATTCATCAATTAATATATATAAAACAATTCTAAATTTCAGATTCAAAATAGAATTTTACAGAACTTTTATCAGCTAGATTAAATCTCCTTTGTTTATACGTGTGTGTAATATAATTAGAATATAATTCTAATTTTAAGGTTTTAAATCTGGATGCAATAATTCTATAAATATTTCATTTGCATTTTGATTTATATTAAATGGAACATTTGCATATTTTAATAAATTTATTATAGTGTTTAATGCAATTTCCATTAATTTATCAATCTCTTGATTTATAGTTTCCTTAAAATTGAATACTTCTGAAATAAAAGAATAATCTTCTTTTATTTCTTCAATAATTTTTTTCGAAATATATTTTTTTCTTCTCAATATAGATAATAATATTCCTCCAATCACACATAGATCATTAAAATCTGCAATATCAAAATAATCAATATCTTTTATATTTCTAACAAGCTCTCCAACATAATCATTTTTAATTTCCTTATCAAAATTTTCATCAGTAATATAAAAAGTATAAGTTTGCATAACAACCTCCTCGTTTTTTTATATTAAATAATATATATACTATAATTTCTCAAGATTGAAAAAAATTTAGAACAAAATTAAAAGAAAGGAAAGGAATATTTATGAAAAAAGATTATATAGAATACTCTAAACGCTTTGATGTTTTTTCCAGTTATTTTTTTAATGATAAAGATCTTTCAGAATTTGATAGAGATAAAAAAATAGTTTTTATAAAATCTAAAAAAGTCAGTTATTCAAATATAAGAATGAAATTATATTATATTTGGTTAACAACATTTAAAAGTAATATGAATGTTGCTATTGTATCTAAAGATATAAATGAAGCAATAACTAATATGCAAGATATTAAAAAATTAATTAGAGATTTACCAGAAAATATTAAACCTAAATATATAACAGTAAGAAAAGATTTAATAGTTTTTGAAAACAATTCAAGTATTCGTTCTCTTACATCAGATTCTTTAGATAATAAAATTAGAGGATTAACATTTAATTCTATGGCTTTGTCTAATGAAGATTTAAGTAAATACTATGATGATGTTATTCCTAGATTAGTAAATTATATTAAATAAAATATAATTTGGAGTTTTAAAAAAAAACAAAAAATGATTTTAACTCAAAAGAAAGAAGATCAATTAAATGAGTTCATTCGATGTAGTGAAAATTATGATTATTTTATAAGAAATTATATTCTTCTTGAATTACCAGGTGGTGATGAATATTTTAAACCTTATGATAAACAGGTTGAATTATTAGATGCTATAGAAAGAGAAAAATATATTTTTGTTATTAAATCAAGACAGATTGGAATTTCAACTATTCTTAAAGCATATTGTGTTTGGTTGACAATATTTCATGATAATGTTGTTGTGGGTATTGTTTCTAAAGATGCTTCTGAAGCCACAGTTTTTGCCAGAGATATTAGAAAAATGATTGATAAAATACCAAAATGGCTTCAGCCTGGATATGATAAATATACTGAACAGTCATTTATTTTAAAAAATGGATCAAAGGTTTATGCTTCTCCTGTAGCACCAGCATCACCTGAAAAATGTCTTAGAGGTAAAGCTATTACATTTTTAGTCATAGATGAAGCAGCGTTCATTAAATTTATAGATGAAGCTTGGACCTCAATGGTTCCAGCCCTTTCTACAAATCAAATGCAAGCTAGAAAAGCAGGTGTTCCTTATGGAACTGTAATATTATCCACTCCGAATAAAACTCAAGGTGTGGGAAAATGGTATTATGAAAAATATAAATCTGCTGTAAGTAATAAAGATATTTTCAAAGAATTTAAAATTCATTGGAGAAATATTCCAGAATTAGCAAATGATCCATTATGGTATGAGAATCAATGTAAACTTCTTGCATATGATCAAAAGAAAATTAAACAAGAATTAGAAATGCAATTTGTTGCCTCATCAGGATCATTTTTTCCAGATGAAACTATAAGTAAATTACAAGAAAATAAAAAAGACCCAAAAGAAAGATTTAAACTGTTTGGGGGAGAAGTTTGGGTATTTGCAGATCCTGTTCCTGGAAAAAATTATTTAATCGGTGTAGATACAGCATCTGAATTTGGAAATGACTATTCGACAATTGAAGTATTTGATTATGTAACATTAGAACAAGTATGGGAATATCAGGTTAAAACATCAGTAACTAATTTTTCAAAAGTTGTTAAATTTGCTTGTTCCCAATATCAAGGATTAGTTATTCCCGAAAATAATAGTTACGGAAATCAAGTTTCTGAAACATTATCTTTAAGTGAATATTCTGGAATGTTATATCAATATAAAAAATCAAGTAATATTGTTGTTCCTGGATTAAATACGAATACATTAACAAGACCTTTAATGATAGATGCTCTTTATTCTTACATTGTTCAATTTCCTCATAATATTTATTCAGAACGACTTATAAATGAACTCATAGGTTTAGTTGAACATAATGGAAAAGTTCAAGCAGATATTGGGGAAAATGATGACTTAACTTTAGCTACTGCTTTTACATTTTATGTTAGAAAATATGATCCACCATTAATGTTAAGTGATGAATTTTCAAGAGATGATTCATTTTTCAAAGATATTATTGATCTTAATGATGATAATAAAATTGTTCGATTCACTGATAATGATACACAGGAATTTAAAGATAATAAAATGCAATCATTGAATATAGACTTAAAGAATAAAGCTAAATTTTTAATAGATAATAAAATGGGAACTAAAACACAGGATGGATTATTTGTCGATATGTTTAAAGTTCTTTCTGATTTATAAAGGGGATTTATGATGAAAAAAGATAATGAATTTATTTCAGAATTATTTGCTGTTCCTATTAACCTATATCCTGTGGGTGATTTATTTGGAATTACATTATATTCATCAAATGATTTAAAAGAAAAATTTAAAGAAGTTTTTAAAGATATTAAAAGAGCAAACAAAATAGAAAAATATATTAGTAAATTAGTTGATAATGGTATTATAGTTCCATGTTTTTCAACAAAATCTATAGGCGCAATCATATTAAAAAAAATAATAAAAAAATTATTCTATAAAGGATCACCAAAATTATTGGCTTTCTTTGAGGGAAATGAAAATAAAATATTTATTTTAATTGATAATACTAGTAATTTTTTTGGTGTTTCTACAAACGAACAAATAGTTGAATATACAATTCATGAATTAATTCATATGATGGCTGATGAATTAGGAGCAAAGGAATTCTTAAGTCATTTTGGAAGATATCTTTATACCTTTTATGAAAATTTATTTTATCATGATTTTAATTTAGATGAGAAAAAGAATTATAAAAATACTATAAAAGAAATTGTAAATTTAATGGTTGAAAATGAATCCCTTTTATGGAAAACAGATGTATTTAATAAGAATATTGATGCTTTAAGAAAACTTAAAAAATATTCTAAAGATGATCCTGAAACATTTGAAAGAAAAATACTAAGATATCAACATTTTTCTTTTCAAACTTTACATAATACAGATCCAAGAGTATTTGGAAAGCTATTTGAACATTATTTCAATATTATCGAAAATTCATATGAAAAAATTATAAAGAAGAATATACAATCAAAGGTTTCATTTTTTTATCAGGAACTTTTTGTCCCTTCAGAAGTAATTTGTGTTTTTTCTGAATTAATGGATATAGATGAGTTGCCACTAGCTTTAAGAAAATTATTTATTAAATTTAAATAAGGAAAAAATAAATTGAAAGAAGACGCATTCGACCCAAAAAGAATATCATCATATTCGTCTATTATTCAAAAATTTGAAGAAAGACAGGATAGGAAAATAAATAATATATCTTCACGTATAGATAGCGTTGCTAAAAAACAAGATGAATTAGTTAAGAAATCTAAGGGTGGAAAATTAGAAATTAATGAAATTGGATATACAAAAGGAATTCAAAAAGTAGAAAAATCAATGGATAAAATCCTAAAGAAAATGGGATATATAATTGAAGATGTTTCTAAAAATGCAAAAAAAATAATGGTTGAAACAGCAGTTACTACGAAAGATACCATTAAAGAATATGGTCAAATAATTAATAAAGAGCTTGATATAAATAAACAAAATTTATTAGCATTGTCTCTTTCAAAATCTACTCCTATATTTGGATATTTTGCATCTAAATTTTTTGAAACAAGTGTATGGCAAAACTTTATGGAAAAAATAAAAAGTTATAATTTAGATTTTTTAGGAAAAAAGATTAAATCTGGATGGAGTAGCTTAAAATATAATATTTCCGAAAGAAACAGAAGAAGAAATAATGCAAAAGAAGATCCTATAAAAATAAAGATGAATAAGGCAAAAGAAATACCTAAAATGGCTAAAGGAGGTATTGTTGAAAAAGGAGGATTGGTTAGATTACACCCTGCTGAAATAGTAACTCCTATAGATAAATTAGCGTCAATACTTAAACAAGCATTTGATCCTCTTAGAGAACAAGAAGTAAAAACATCAAATAAAATTTTAAAAGAATTAAGAGGTTTAAGATATGCTTTAGTTGGTGTAACTAAAGATATTGGTGTTTCAATTATGCAGGGAATTGTTAGAAATCCGATCATGCAAAGTTTAATTGCCACAACACAATTACTTAAAAAAGGTTTTTCTGCTGTTGGATGGTTATTTGGTAAACAAGGTAAATATGGAGCAATGCTTCCAAGAGGAAGTAATGTTTTTGAAAATATAACAAGTACTCTTGGTTTAATATTTACAAGAGGAATGACAAAATTAGATATTATAATAAATTATTTAGGAAGATTAGTTAAAAAAATAACTGGTTCTGATGTTTCTGATATAAAAGAAGTGAGAAAAAGTAGATGGGATAAAGCTAAAGAAAGATATAATGAATATAAAGAAAAATATGAAATAAAAGATTATTCAGATATATTCAAAGCAACTAAAGCGGAAGTAAAAGAACATGATAAAGATGGATTATTTAATTATGTAAAAAATGGTTTATTAAATGAATATGATAGAATGAAAAATGATCCAGTAGAATATGCAAAAAGTTCTTTAAAAAATGAAGCTTCTTTCATTATAGAACCAGGTAAAAGTTTATATAATAAAGTTAAAGGGAGAAGAATTAGAAAAAAGGGTAAAACTATCGAAGAAAATGTTGATACTATATCAGGTAAAGCGAAAGAAACATTTTCAAAAGAAAATATAGATAGATTATCAGATAAAGTATTAGATTCATTAACTAAAGAAAATTTTAATAGTTTTAAAGACAAGATTTTATATACCACTATTGGTGAAGCAATGGATTCAGTACATGAAAAAATTAAAAAAACATCTATTATAGATAAAGCAAAAGAAAAAGGTTCATATTTACAAGAAAAGGGTACAAAATTAAAAGAAAAGGGTTTAGAATTAAAAGAGAAATTTCAAAATAAAGTTATTCCTAGTATATTAAATATTGAAAAAGATACTGGTGAAAATTTAAAAGGAACAAATAGAATTGTACATCTTGCGAAATATGGATTTGCTAGAATTCTTAAATTTGGTCACACTGTTTTAAAAAGAACTGGTTTATTATGGTTGCTTTCTAAAGGTAGTAATTTATTTAAATCTATTTTTTTTAAAAGCCGTAATTTATTTAAAGGTATATTTTCAAAAGGTAAAAAATGGGGTAGTAAATTATTTGGTCCTTTATTTAAAAAATTTAGGAATATTAATATGGCAGGTGTTTTTAAATTCTTTTTTAAAACTTTACCGTTAATGATACCTAAAATTATTTTAGGTGCTATAGCTATTGCTTATATAATTAAAACAGCTTTGAGTGGTGGAAATAACGCAAAAAGCATATTTGGTAAAGATAAACCAGGAACATATTTAACATGGGGAGAAAGAACATCTGGAATCATTGGAGGTCTACTAGGTAATGATCTAATTGGTGGTATTCTTGGATTAAATTTAGATGAAAATAAATTGACGGCAGGATTACACAAATATTTTTTTAAAGTGGTAGAAAAAATAGTTGACACATCAAATTTGATTAAAATTACTATGGTTGATTTATATTCAACAGCATTTATGAAAGTAGTCAATATGTGGGTTAGTGTGTGGGAAAAAATATCAGGATTTGCTGTAAAAGCCAAAAATTATTTAAGTGAAAAAACTAATTATATTCAGGAACTTTTAGATAAATATAATCCAGAGCTTAATGAAAATAGTGATTCATTATATAGTAAAATTAAAAAAGGATATGGAAAATATAAAGAAAATGTAGAGCCATTAATTAATGCTAATCGACCAATACCGGCTTTAACGAAAGATCAAATAGTTAAAATTGAAGTATCTGCTGAAGAAAGAGCAGCTAAACATTTAGATGAATATATGGGTGGATTATGGGATAATAATAATAAAAACGCCGCTATGAATCAAAAAACACTTGAAGCGGCTTTAGCAAGTTCAAATAATACTATATCAACAGTAACCAATAATATTATTAATAATTTAACTAATCAAGATAATGCTATCGGTAGATTTTCTTCAGGAATAAAAGAAATTTGGATTAATCCAGTTCAATAAACTAAAAATAGGAATAAAAAATATGTCAAAAATTACAGATCTAATGGAAGTTCCTAATTCAATAGCAATTCCAGATATCATAGGTCTTCCACCTTTAAAGGGTGATCGAGAATCAAATGTAAATAAAATGATTCTCAACTCTATGATGATAACAGATATTACGCCATGTGTTCCTAATTTTCATGAGGGTGGATTAACAGTTTTCAAATTATCCAAAGCATGGACTTCATATATTATGGAATTAAGACAATTGGGTTTTACATATAGTGGGGAAAATTATTTAAAAGTCGCATTTTTAGGTGATAATATACCAAATGAAACATTCCAAAATGAATATAGCGAATCATTTCTTGATACATTAACTGGCGGTATTTCATCAGTAGCTGGTGAATTAACTCAAATGACAGGTGCTAGAACAATGACTGGTGCAGGTAAACAATTTATGGACCCAATAAAAGCATCCGATTCAATAGTAGGAACTATTGGAAGAGGAGTTTCTAGATTTGCAGGAGAGTTAGAATCAATATATGGAAATATTACTAATTCAAGTCCTACAATGAAACATTTAGGAGCTAGAATAAATAAATTACTTGGTGGATCTAGAGTTGATTTCCCTATGATTTGGAAAAATAGTTCATTTAATCCTACATATTCATTTACAATTAGATTGTTTAATCCAGAACCAGCTTCTTTAAAAGCTACTGAGAAATATATTATTGGTCCATTGGCAGCTTTACTCTCTCTAGGATTGCCTAAGACAGACGATAAAGGAGAAACATACTCTTATCCTTATTTTGTAAAACTTGACTGTAAAGGGTTATTTAGATTAGAATCAGGGGCAATATCAAGTATAACTGTAGTTAAGGGTGGTGATAATCAAGCAATTGCTTTAAATCAGAGACTTCAAATGGTAGATGTCAGACTTGATATTGTTAGTTTATTTTCAACCATGACAACAAGAGGTACTGGAAATGATAGACCTAGTTTAGAAAATTATTTACAAAATTTAAGAGATAAAAAAATAACATATTCAAATTTTAAAAATAGTTCATATGTCGAAAATGAAATAGAAGAAATTCAATCTATGATAAATCTTTTACAAATAGCAAATGAAGAATTACCTAGAAATAGAGTTGACTCAGAGAAAAGAACTAAAGTTGAAACTCTTTCAGAAACTCAACCAGAAGCTTTAAGTGATGAAGTGGAAGCAGTTGAAAATTTTGCAGGGGATACAGAGGCGGTTGAAAGTTTTGCTGCTGATTCTACAGAGCCAGAAAAACCCGCAATATATAAATATTGGGATAAAACTAAAAAAACATACGAGCAAACAAAAGCTAAAACAAAATCTGCTATATCAAAAGCTATGAAAACTAGTCCTGATGATATAAGAAAAGCTATTTCTACTAAATATAAAGGTGGATTTAAATAATGATCAATAAAAAAGAAAACATCAATGAAATTGAACCATTTTTAACTACTCTTATTTTTTCTAATACTATAACTTTTTTTATTGGGTGGAGTGTTGGTAAAATTGTTTCCACTTTAATGATGAAAAATGAAAATTCTTGTTATAAAAAAATTAAAATGATGGGAAATTTAAAACCGAAACAAAAAGAATATTATTTGAATTTATGTAAATTAGATGAAAATGAAAAGACAATAAAAATAATAGAAGGAGAAAAACAAAAAATATTATTATCTTTAAAAGATAAAGAAATGAATGAAAAAATAAATAAAAAAATTGAATTTACTTTAATAGAATTAAAAAAAGAATCTGATAGAATTAATAAAAACATATCAAAATATAGAATACATATATCAGAATCTTTTTATCTCGGTTTTCTATTATCAAGTAGTTATTATAATAATTTATTTGAAGAATGTAGAAATAAATATGAAAAAATTAAAATTAAAAATTTAAGATTATATCTTACTCATAAATGTAAATATGAAAAAGTGAAAAAAACAAGAAACCAAATAGAAAATATGATTAAAAAAGAAAAAGATGAAAGAAAAAAAATTCGTTTAAATAGACTTTTAAAAATTATGAAAAAATTAGAGGTAAATGAACAACTTAAAGTTAAAAAGTATTATGAATTATATAAAATAGATATTTCTTAATATATTCTAAAAGTAGCTATTTTTTCAATTTTCTTTTGACCACAAACTAAATGTCTAGTAACAATAGCAATATAAAAAGCTACGAAAGCAGATATAAGAAATTGAGTCTGATTTGTTAAGCTTTCAAATTTATCATAATATCCAATATCTTTAACTAATTTAATCGTTAGATCATTAACTTGTTTTTTAAAATATATTTGTTTAGTAGTTCTCTTTAAGGACATTAAACTTCTAGTGTATGGAAGAAATTTTGATCCACATAATTCACTTACAGAAGATAAATCTTTAACAAATAATTCTACTATTATTCTTATATCATCGGAATATTTCATATCAACTAATTTATTAGCTAATTGATTTGCTAAATTGATATTTATTCTTGTTACTTTTTTGGCATCTTCTATTGCTGATTTATCAATATTTTTATATACAACTATAGATTGAATAACTCTCTCAGCAACCATTTTTGATCTATCAGATTCTTGTTTCTGATATCTTTCTGTTTCTGATTCCTCTGGTGCTTCTTCTTGAGTTTTATAACCCAAACCTTCTTTAGCAGCTTTATAATATAATTCAGCAAAACTTCTTAAACTTTGAGATAATCTATGTCTTGAAAGATAAACCATCGCAAAAATACCATCTGGTTCGGCATTTAAAAGATGATCTGTATGTAATCTTATCATTTCTTTAGAAAGAAAATAAATAGCATTTGGAATTGTTTTTTCTCTAGCGAATAAATGTGTTTTTGAAATATTATCTAAAGCATATTTAAAAGCTTCTGGTTGACAAAAAGCAATTCTTCTATGCATTAGATTTGAATATTGTCTAATCATATGATATAACATTGTTGCTGAATATCCAATATCATCTTTATTTATTAAAAAATAATGCATTATAAAAATTAAAAGATTTGTAGTTTCGTCATTTAAAAGAAATCCTTCAGGTGCTTTAGTTCCCTTAAATAAATTAGAAAAGAAATCGATAATATCTCTTTCATTTAATCCAGTAAGTTTTAACAAATCAAAATAATATTTTTTCAAAGCGGGATAATAACAAGGTTCAGATAATGATGATAATTCTTCTGCGGTAATTCTTATTATAAATTGTCTTAATTGTATCCTATTTATTTTAGCTTTGTTTAATAAAATTTCCATTAATATATCCTTACTGTTATATTATCTTCTGTAAAATAAACATACTCTGGAGAAAATTCTAATAATTCTGTTTTGGTTAAATTTTTAGTTTCAAAATCAAAGAAAATATTTGATTCTGGTTTTACTATATTAACATTTCTTACACCAGATACATTATGGGCAACATCAATTATTTCAGATCTATATAGAGAAATATTTGATCCAAATCTATTTTCAAATGCCTCATAAATAGCTTCTTTTATAGCATTAGTTAATTCAGCATTTGTTCCATAATATGTTGAACTTTTAAATACTTCTATTTCTATTTCTAAAGGAATAGTATAATTTGGATAAACCCAAGTTTTCTCACTATAAATATATTTTTTATTTTCATTTGTCACTTTAACTATGTCATCCATTTGAGGTGTAGTGAAAGTCCATGTGTCTGTTCCAGAATCATAAGTAGCTATTTTTCCTTCATATTGTTTCCAAGAAACACTTTCACTTCCAGAAACAATATATCTTCCAGCATTTATAGGAGTATTCGGAATTCCTATTTGAATTACCGCTTCTTTTGTTACATCATTATATTGCATTCCTAACATAGATCCAGAAGTATTAGTAAATTTTAAATTAACAAAATCTGTAATCATTCTATAATTTTCAAAACTTAAAGTAGATAACATATATTGTAATGTATCTAATTCAAAACTATCTACATCAATAGCTGAAAGATAAGATGATTTTATTACTGGAACGTCATATATGGTTATTCCTGTAGAATCAACAGCAATACTCGATAACATAAATTCATCAAGAACTTTCTTAACTGTTGTTGAAACAATATAATCACAAATCATTGTTCCATTATAATATATTTTAAATAAAAGATTTTGTTCATCCCCAGGAAAATAAGGATAAGTATTAAATATATAAGTAAAAGTATAAGCAGTTGAATCATTAACCATATCATAATCTCTACTATTAGTGAGATTATATAATTCACCACTTAATAAAGAAGGATCTATATTAGAACTATATTCATAATCCATTGAAAATGTAGTAATATTTCCTGAATGAGTAATATTTAAATTATTTAAAGATGTTATATATTCAGTACTGTAATTTTTAGATAAAATTGGATTCAAAGTAATTTGTGATAAATTATAAGTATAAGTGGCAGATCTATTTGTCGAATCAATTGTCATATTAAATAAAGTTTCATATTCTGTCCCATCAATAGTTGTGGAATATCCTTTATTTACACTTGTTGTCTCAGAATCTAAAATTAATTTTGCATTTCTCATAGGAACTAATTCAGAATCAAACATTAAAGTGGTAAATAAAGAAATTTCATTTCTTACAAAATCTGATCTCTTTAAAATAGGATATGAATTTTGAGAAAGAGGTGAATAAGGAACAACAACATCAATATTTTGAAAATCTTGTTCACCCACAAGTCTTCCCATAGAAACTAAATTTGCGATAGAATTTGTTCTTATTTCTTGATCTGTTTCTTCATCCTCTCCACCAGTAGCGGCAGATGTATTTGTAATAGTATAATCTAATTGTTTACTTTGACCATTATCTGTAACATACAATCTTGTTCCTGTATTAATTGAAGAAGCAATTACATTTCCAGTAGCTCCCTCTGTTTCATATAACGTAATTAATATTGTTTCTCCTGATGGTGGTTGAAAACCAACTAAACCGTTTCCAAAATATAATTTTATACCTGTTGATGTTCTTCTTGAAACATAACCTTTCGTATCAGAACCCATTAAATATAAACTAGAATATTCAGTATATGATGTTCCTCCTACAGAAACTGACATAGAAGAAACTTTTCCATTTAAAGGAACATCTAAAGTGAAAAATTGTAATGCTTGTAAATCAGAATCTACTTGTCTTTCAATAGTCGTAACTTTATATTGTCTCACAGGTAATATAAATTCTAATGAACCATTTTCAATTGTAAATGGAAGATTGAATGTTCTATTATCACTCGTTGTAACAGTAATTGAAACACTTGACGCATTTGTTATTTCAATTGTCGTCACATAATATGTTACGAAATCAATAATACCGGAAGTCAATTTAAAATCAGATGTAGTTAATGAACCGTTTGGAATTGTTAAAGTTATAGGATAAGAAGTAAAGGTTAAAGGAATTGTAAATAAAACATTTGCCGTAGCATATGAAGCTTCTTTAGTATTATATCCAAGAAATGAAGAAAGATTTAAAATTGATTCAGAAAGCATTGCTTTTGTTAAAAAGAATTCTCTATAAACAGATGTTTCATAAAATAATAAATTAGATGTTAACGTAGAAAGAGTATTAATTAAGAAAGAAAGAAATGAGCTTTTAGTCAAATCTATATTTTCAAGCTCCATATACGTCTTCATATATTCAATTATTTGGAGCCTTATTTCATCTCTTGAGAGATAAATATCTTCAGATATTGATGTGCTTGACATTTATTTTTCCTTTTTTAAACAAAAATAAATCCTGAATTTTTATCAAATAATTCTGATACTCTATCTTTTAACAAACTGTTTTTTAACATCATTCTTGTTAATGTTAAAGCATTTTCAATAGAATATATTTTTTTATTGTAATCTAGAAACGAATAAACTGAAGAAACTTGTTCATCTAATTCGGTACTTGTTCTAGATTGTTCTACCATAACTTTTAATTTCCAAAAACTTCTATTTTGATCAGATTGTTTTGATAAACCTGTAACTGCGAAAATAGGTCTTATATCTGATTCATCTAAATTTAAATAACTTTTATTAAATTTTATCATATCATTTGAATGGGGAGTTATTCCATAACTACTTGGGATAACTAATTCACTTTCTTGCATACTAATATAACCTATATCTTGAGCATCCATATCTTTCATTGTTTCAGTTATTTGATATACAGGAAAAAGAAGAATTTTATTCCATTTTATACCAGAGAGTGATCCTATTTTTTCATAAGATCCTCCCATCATCTTCTCATTATCCCAAACAGTATTTTCAACATCAATATTGTAATATGTTACTAAAAAGGAGGTTCCTACTTTTGAGTAGTAGTCGTATATCTTACCCCAATATTCATTAATGTAATCAGTAATTATATTGAATTTTTGCATTTAAATTTCCTATTTTTTAATAACTTTATTTAATTTCATAGTCCATTTACTATATTCATGTTTATATTTGTCATAACATTTTTTAGGATCTTCAGTATATTTACAATATTTTTTATTTTCTTCTAATTTTTTTAAAATTAATCTTATACTATCTGCTCTACATTGCTTTTTTAATTGTTTACTTTTAACTGAATCAAATGTTAATATAGCTTTTCTATCACATTCATCAGCTAATCTATTATAAATATAATATAAAACCATACCAGCAATAGAAGCTTTAAATTGAGATCCATGTGTCCATCTTTTCTGAAAAAAATATTTATTTCTTCCAGATGCATTTTTTAAAATTGTATCTCTCCATCCTTTGAAATATTTATTTAATGTTAATGCTCCACCTATTGCAGCTAAATCATATTTTAAAAGATTTACTAAAAGATGTCCATTTACTTCAGTATTTTGATTTTCAAATAAAGATAAACAATCTTCTAATTTCATATTTTTAATATGAATACCCAATTCTATAATTTCTCTTGATTTTAATTTATATTTTATTTTCTCATTTTCACGAATCATATTTAATAAAAAAATCTTAATATTTTTTTCTAATAATTTATTATTTTCCATGATTATCATTAAATATATCTTTAATTTTTTGAAGTTATTTCTGCTAATTTTTTATTCCATTTTTCGATTTCTTTTGCATATTTAGCTTTACATTTTGGAGGATTACTTGCATTAACACATCCTCCCATATTTTTTCTCAATTGATTTATTACTTTTCTAGCTGCTTCCATTCTACACTTTTTAACTACTTCCCTTCTTTCTGCGGGTTTATGAATATGAAGTAATCCTTTTCTAACACAAGGATCTGAAAGTTTTCTATAAAGATATAGGCCCGCAACTGCTGCGGCTGCTCCTTTTGTCTTTCTAAATTTATCTGAAAAAATTATATCTTTTCCAATTGCTTTTATTTTTTTTGGATGAGTAATTGCACTTCCAATTGCTTTCATTTTTTCTGGATGAGTAATTGCATAAGCACCACCAGCGGCTGCTGCTGTATATTTCACAGCTTTCTTAAAATTACCTTCTTCTTCTCTAATTTCTTCTATTGTAGCATTTTGGGGAAGATTAAGTATAATTGAAACACATTCTGAAAGTTTCATATTATTAACTTCGATTCCCATTTCAATAATTTCATCTTTTTTTAGATTATTTTCAAGAACTTTACTTTCTTTAATAACATCTAATAAAAAAAGCTTTAACGCCCCTTCAAATATTTTATCATCTGAACTCATTTCTTTTCCTCCATTTAAATTGTTACTATTATCAGGAGATTTTTTAACTCCTATTGTAGATAAAAGTTTTGACATTTTATTCAGTTCCATTTTTGTTTTTATATTTTCTGATTTAAATGATAATTTACCCCATATAGTATATATTCTCATATTATAACTACTATAAGTTTGACTGAATTTAACAGTTAAATCAGATTTTAAATATTTTCCTTTGTTTTTTAATACAATTGAATATATTCCCTCTTCATCTTCTGTAACTGAACAGGGTATTTTTTCTAAAATTTTAAATTTTTCTCCAAAATATTTCTTTTCACCTTCTATAACAGGATGAATCAATCTTGAAGGAATTTGAACAATTAATTTAGAAGCATAATGACTTTTATTTCCTTCTATTTCACCAAGAAGACCCACATAAATATGTCTATTATCGGATATTGGAATCATAAATAGATGGGTATTTCCTTTATGTTTTCCAAATAAACTATAATTTTCTAAAATAAAATAATATATATGCATCTTTTTCCTTATTGAAAATTGAAATATTGGTTTTCGTCAATAATAGCTTTTAATGATCCAGTATTACCATTATAAGAAGCTTCTATATCTATAATAAATCCCTTTTTACCCTTTATAAAATAAACATTAATATTTGTAATTTTAGCTCTATCATCTTGATTCATTAAAGCATAACGAATTTCTTCTTTTAAATCCTCTAAAACACTTTCTTCTGCATTTTCAAAAACATATTTATAAATATCACTACCAAATTCAGGATCATGATCTACGGTTCTTTTAGGAGTTAATAAAATATTATTCCAATTATTTAATATTACTTCTAAATTTATTATTCTTTTAAAATCGCCTGTTGAATCAATTTTAGACGTATAATCACTAATTTTAGATCTTGATCCAACAGAATTTTTAAAAAAATTATCTAAATTATTTGCCATATTTTTAACCTAATATTTTTTTCTTATTTATTTCATCTAACATTCTTTCTTTTTGTTCTTCAAGATCTGCTTTCCACTTAAGTAAACTTTCAAATCTAAAGACAGGCATTATTAAAATTGAAGTATATGTTACAGCTTTCATCAATTCCATAACAGAAAAAATGTTTTCATTTAATACTTTTTTATATCTATCAATACTATTATGATCCATACACCATTCGAAAAAAGTTTTCTACTAGATCTATATCGACCTCCTCTTTTTCACCACAATTTGGGCAGAATGTTTTCATTGAAAGTTTAATTCCATATTGTCCAAATTCTTCTTCATATTTATTTAATATTTTTCTTTTTTCTTTAGCTGGTAAGTATTTATAAGCTAAAATTATATCATCCCTTTCTGTATAAATTTTACTATCTGAACCACTTTCGTTTTGAACAAATTTATCTATTATTAAAGTTTCCATTATTGTTTCAATGGGATAACCTCCAGATAAATTTTTAATTGCCATTTCTTCATCATAAATTGTCGGTTGTTTAATAAAAACTTTAATATCAGATATAAGATCTTCAATAACAATTTTTTCAAGAATATTATCTTTACCGACATATCCATTAAATGAAAATGTATCTGAGGCATTTACAGTTATAGGATATTTCTTACTACAGCTTGAACATTTAATATTATAATCTCTGATTTCTTCATATGTAATATGATACAGACCATATAATAGAGCATCTCTGTCTTTTAAACTTATACTTTTTAAGAATGATTTATAATCAGTTATCTCATCTGGTTTTTTTACAATTGATTCAAATAATGATTTATTGAGATGCTCTATAATTTTTATAGGTGTTAACAAACTTCCTTTCATTGTTTCTTCTTCTTGAACATTTAAACTCCTTACTGTAAAAGATAAACTAGTTTGGGGAGTTATAACCTCATATTCAGGGTACTTCAAATTAAATCCTTGAAACATCTAATTCTCCTTTCTTTTTAAGCAGGTCTATATGATTCTTTTATTTTGTCTTTTGCGTTCATAAAATATTGTGTAAATGATTGACACGCAGTTTTAACCCAATCTTCTCTCCACATATAATCAACATGGAAATCCAATTCAATATCAACTCTAGCTATTGTTTCAATATCACTTGAGAAAAGATCTTGAGGATCTCTTAATGGAAAAACACCATCATAACAAGTATAATTTTGAATTGTCTGACCATCTGGAGAAGTGGTCCAATAATAAACTGTTCCAGAATATTGATCATGTGTAATTCCACCACTTTCACTACCATCCAATTTTTCACTGATACCAAATCTATAATCTCTCATTAATTTTACCCATGAATGCATAATATCAGTAATGGGAAGTGTTGAAAATTCTAGGAATTTAATACTAAAAGTATTACCGTAGTCAACAGCCCCTGGAACACCCCATTTTAAACCACCAAGACCTGGAAATTCAACCACATTAACGGTTCCGCCTGGAGGCGTAAATCCAGTACAAGCACCAGCCAGAACATTTCTAACATCAGTAATATTTCCAAGCCCACTTGAGCCAGTTTTTGTATAATCTGTTATTTTTTCTGGTATTGATGAAAACCAGACAAAAAATGTTCCAGATGTATATGGTTGAACTACTCCTTGTGATCCACCAAATTTTTTGGTAAGAAGATTTCTTTCAAACATAGAAAATGAATTTTTTACAGCCATTTTAAATTCTCCTCTAGAGAAACTTATATATCCTTTTTTTGTTCTAAGTTTTTCCCATTTATATTAAATTATTTTTTTAATTTTATCTATCATATCTTTCCAATTTGTAAAAGTAAGAGCCAAATCATCTATCATTCTAAAACAAGGAACTTTATCAGAAGTAATATATTCAAATGGGATTTTATATTTATTTAACCATTCAGTGACTATTCTTTTTTGTTCCTCTACATTTTCTTTTGTTGCTGGAGAAACTCTTGTCGTAAATATAACAATTTTGAAATGTTTATTTAACCATTGAACAGACTCAATTGCTCCTTCTAATGGTTCACCATAAACAGTTCCATCTCTCCAACCATCATAATAATTATGAATAGTGTTATCAAAATCGATAAGAAGAACTTGTTTTAAATCCATTTCAATACTTTCATTATGTAATTTTTCTTCTTCATCCTCATCATCTTCCGAATTAGGATAAATTGGTCCTAAAATCTTTGGTTTTACACTTTTTCCAGTATGAACAGAATCAACAGCAAAAATAGATTCTTTCATTTTTTTCGCCAATTCTGATAAATACTTATCTAAAAAATTCATATATTATAAAGTCTCCAATAAATGTTTATTATTATTTTGTTCTAAAAAAATTTTGTGAATTAATTCAAAATCTATATATATTAATAATTGAATAAGAATTTTTTATTGTTTGGAGGTTTAAAATGGAAAATAAATTTATGGTTCGTATTGGAAGATTGGTGTGTGTGAATAATGAAATGATTCGATGCGAATGTGAAGAAGAAATGATTGTAAATGAATTAGAGGCAAAAAAGTTAATTAATAAAACTAATTTTTTTGAAAATGGTGGAAATTTTTGGATGGATATTATAGATGAAAATTTCATAACAAATAATAAAGAAAATAAAATTGGAGGTAAGAAATATGTCAGTAGTAAATTATAAAACGGTAGAATCTAAATCAGCTTTGGAGATAATGAATGACATTAACATAAAAGAAGGAGATGAAATAATTATAAAAGTTCCTTTTGGCTCTTTGAGAGAAATAAAAGGAACTATAAGTATGATAAAATTCAATGAAGAATCAAATAAAATTTTAATGGATGTAAAAACTCAAGAAACATCTTACAGTCTTGAATTGAAGTTTATATTAGATAGAGGTGGAAGTATTGATATTTTGTAAGGAGAATTTAGAAAATGAATAAAATACTTGAAGAATTTAGAGAACATGAAAATTTTAATATGATTGAGAATTTGTCTATAGGTCAAAGAGTTTGTGTATGTGATAAATTCTCAACATATAAATTTTTTTGAACTGTTTCTCAAATGAATGAAAATGAAGTTACTTTTGATATAAGTGTCGGTGATTTAAATTTGGGCCAAGTATCACTTTTTAATTCACTTATCAATGAAAGATTTTCGATAGATGAAGCAAAAAGAATTCAAATTATAAAAGGTGGATGAAATGAAAATATTTTTTATATTAATTTCATGTTTAATTTTTACAATATTTACTCCTATGTCAACTATATCATCAAATTCAGAATTAAATTTTGATAACACATTTAGGGAAACATTGGGAAGTCTTTATTATTTAGAAGTAAATGAAAAGAAAATTTCTGAATTAGTTAAGCCTATTGTAGTTGCTTCTAAAGCTACTGGCATCCCATCATCTTTAATTTGTACTCTTATTTATACAGAATCATCCTTTAGAAGCGATGTTATTTCAAATAAGGGTTATGTGGGATATATGCAAACTCCTTGGGCAACAGTCATATATCCTGATGTAGATATTTTATATGGGTGTAGAATCTTAAAAGATAAACTTAAATATGCCGATAATAATATTTTAAAGGCAATCACACTATATAAAGGTGGATTAAATAAAACAGCGAAAAAACAAGCTGTAAAAACTTTAAATCTTCACAAAGAAGTATGTGATTTTTTAGATAAAATGGATATTCCTCATAAAAAAATTGAAGTAAAATTATAATAATTATACGAAAGGATTTTTATTATTATGCAAAGAGAACTTACAAAAAATGGAGTAATGGTTTTAGAAAATACTTCTGAAATGTTTAAAAAAATGAATTCTTTTTCAACTGAATTAATACCAAAATATTTTAAGAATGGTGATAAATTAAACGAAACACCTTTTTTCATGTTTTTTGATTATCATCTTATTTTATTTTTGAAAAATTTATATCCCAGATTTTTTGAATCTAAAGATAAAGAAGAATTTAATTTTCAATTTGAAAAATTTTTAGAAGATTTAATGTTTGAGGGAAGACGTAAAAGACCTAAAAACTTTCAACTTATTGAAATAGATAAAGAATTGTACGAATTTATCGATAAGATTTTTATTGAAAATGATGAAAATAATATAGAATTCTTTTCTTATATATTTTTAATGGGTTTATTTTATTTAGTAAAACAGATGGGAGAAATATCAAATTTTAATTACGAGGAGTATTATAAATTTTTAACAATATTTATCTTCAGGCTTTATGAGAATGATGATATAAATATTGAAAATTTTGAAGAATTTATAAAACAGGCAGGATTTAAAAAAATCTAATTAACGTAAAAAATAAGGGAATGATATATTTACCATTCCCTTATTTTTTTTTATTTGTTTTATTTCATATAGAAATTAATATTGATTTTCTCAACTGTTCTCATAGCTTCTAAGGTAACATCAACATGGAATTGTTTTGTTTTCTTTTCATATTCTGTAGCTGAAACTTCTAATTCATATGAATATAAACCTCTTTCATCTTTAACTCTATCTAAGAATAATTTTATTTCTTTTCTAACATCTCCCCATGTAAATTCATTATTATCTTCAAAAATAAAACCATTGGCATACTCTTTTAAAGCCTTTTTAATATAAAGATAAGTTCTAACAACATTGAGGTCTTGCATTGGACCGGCTTTAAAATATGTAGTTAATTGACTATAAGGAGCATACCCTTGAGGTAATTTAATAATTGGGTTAACCTGTTTTAAATATAATTGATCTCTTTGCCCAAGTTTTGGATTAAACTTCAATTCTTTAATCGAATCAATTGCTGTTCTATTAAATCCAGCAATTGCTTTATAAAGTGAAGCAATTCGATCATTTCTTGGAGCTAAATAAGCCATATGATAAATTGGTGAAACCCAAATATCTTGACCGATATATGAATCATATACTCTACTATATCCTTCATATAAAGCGGTATAATAATTATTGTAAACATGAGTATCTGTTCTTGATGATATTGCTGCGTTATAATTTGCATTAAATCCATTATCTATAAGTGCCACACAATCATCTCTTGTTGTGACAAGAGTACTTATAGCTGTTTTAACATCACTTTCATAACCACAATCAAAAACCATACTGAAATAAATATTATCAATATCAAGAATTGAATCTTCTGTTTCTCCGCTAATTGGATTTGTTAAACTTCCTTGAAAAGCACTCACTAATGTTGCTTTTGCAACTGTTGTATCTAAAGAACCATTGGCTGTTAAAAGTGTTCCTTCGCTTCCCTTTTTAAGAGGAATAGGATTAGAACTTGTAAATGCTGAATAAACAGAAGTATCTGCTTTTTTAATTTCATAAGAAATTGAAAGATCGTCTGAATCAAATAAAGAAGTAGATCCTGACCATCCTCTTGTAGCAGTAGAAAGATTTCTTTCATTAAAAACATTTATAGTATCATATTCTGAACCGCCAGCATCACCTAACCAACCATAAATTTTATTTCCTTTAGAATCTTTGGCGATAATCATATATACCGCCACTTCACTTTCATCAGTATCTTGCCAATCAGAAAAATCTTGTTTATCGTCTGTTAAGGTAGCTGAACCATCTGTTAAAACTAAAGAAACGACACCTATGTTTTTATCAAATACTTTAAATAAAGTATCATATCCAGTAGCATATTCTCCTGAAGCAAGAAGGGTTTCTGCTCTGAGGATATTTGAATATGTTTCTAAAATATATTCTATATATAATGAATCACCAAAAGCTGAAATCGCTGTAGGATCGAAAGAAACTTCAAATGATTCTACAATAACATCATCACCATCTGGTTGTTTTTCATAAATATCTAAAATATAAACACCATTATACATAGGATTTGCGTGTTCTGTAATTCTAACAGAAATTGAATTGTAATATTGACCTCTTCCAATTGGTCTTAAAATACAAAGCGGATAACTTGTTGATTCTGAAACTAAAGCTGTTTTTAATTCTGCCACTGTATTTGCGCTTGAAACATAACTTAAAACAATTGAAGCAGTAGCATCAGCATCAGCTAAAGACGCACTTATTTTTAAATTTGCAAAAGTGGCGTCATTTGGTAAACATCTTTGGAAATATAAAGAACTTGATTCGCCTAGAAAATTTATGGCACAATGCATTCCTTGTCCATAAAATCTTCCATAAAATGGCATATTTGGTTTACCAAATACATTAATCAATTCTTCTTTACTTGAATACATCAAAAATTGATTATCTGGGCCTTTATCTGTTAAGGCACAAATACAACCAATCGTTGAAGGAACTTCTTGAACGTAAGAAGCAATACTTTTAAGTTTTGTATATACACCAGGAGCTACATGTATCATTTTAATTAATCCTCCAAATTAATTCTCTAAAATTTAAAAAAATAAATACCATATGAATCGGTATATTTTTGAAGAAGTTTTTACTAAAGATGGGAAAGTGACCCTTGCATAAAGAGTAAAATTACCAGAATAACCTCCCTCATTGCTTGCTGCTGCGAATAATCCAAGTTCGTTAATATTATTTCCATTTGCTTCTCCACCTTGAATTGTAATTGTCACTTTTGTAATTAAATAAGAATTACTATTATTTTCATCTTCTTCAAATTCAACACTATCTATAGGTTTTTTATAATAATAAGGATCAAGAAAATCAGCACAGGTAGAATCTGTACTAATACCTATAGAATTTTCTAAATCAGTATCTGAATTAGTGGGGGAAGTTGGCGATAAAGGATCACCCACAGGACAACCACCTGTTCCTAAACCTACCCAATAAATAAATTCAGATGCTGTTGCTGTAATATTTTCATTATTGGTATTAAACATTCTTGATGCCGCTAATTGTCTCCCATTATAAACCACTAAATTATGTGTTCTATAAACAAGATTTTCTTTACCGTTTTCATCTACTTCATACATCTCTACAATATTATCTGGGGTTTTTTTTCTAAATGAATTTAATTCCTTAAAAAACCCATCATAGAAATCATAATAATCATAAATTTTCACTACATCTGAAATTTTACTTTCTTCCATATATTTTTTTGTCCTTTTTACAGTATGGTATCTTGACTTATTATTTTGTTCTAAAAAATTCTAGTTAAAATTAATTAACTATATATATTAATCTTTGAGGAGATTTTATTATTTTTTTAAATAAAATGAGGAGGCAAAATTTTATGGCTGACAGATTTATTTTTCCAGTATTAGGTGTTTTATCGTTTATTTCATTAAATGAAACAACAACAGAAGAAACAATAATAAATAACGTAAAAGGTGATTCAAATGCACAACATGTGATAATTGAACTTCACAAAAAAGCCGGATTCATCGCAATAAAAAAGGATGAAAAAATTTACATTACATCAAGAGGGAAAAATGAAATGAGAAATATAGAAGTTCGGTTTGGTAGATCAACCGAAACTTTTAATTTTCTCATGAGATTTTTCATAGAGATTAATCCAGGACATACGGTCGAAGAACTATTCCATATGACCAATTTTAAAAAGAAAAAAATCATCGGTGCTTTAGTTGTACTGAAGCAAAAAAAGGATATTATGGTACAGGGTGTTTCAAAACAATACAGATATTATCCTAACCCTGACAATCTAATTATGTCTCATATCGAAAGAAACATACTTGAGGTTGAGAAAGCAACAGAGGAAGTTATAGAAACTGCTTCTAATACGATTAAAAACAGAGAAGAAGCAATGAGATCTATTCAAACACTCATTGCTAACAACAAATCAACAACGCCGATTTTGGAAAATCTTGCAAAAATAATTACTAACAATATGAAAGTTAACAGTATTCTCTTAGAGGAAAACACTCGACTGAAGAGGGAGAATGCAGAAATGAAAAGGGATTTAGAAAAGATAATGAGAATTAAAGCGATTATGAAAGATCTGTCAGAATAATATACAACAAAGAATAGCCCTCATTGAATTATGGGGGCTATTACTTTTTTTTAAAAAAAGGAGATTAATGTTATGAAAAAAGATTTTAAAGTTTTTGTTCCGTTTAAAGAAATGTGGGAAGTTATTGATTCTTATGGAAATGTAACATTTAGAGATATTCTTGAAACTGTCAATTTTAAATGTGGTAATAGTGATTTATTCAAAACATCTATTACAAATGTAATATTAAATATTCTCCTTAAATTCAAATTGATTGATATGCATGATGAAAAATTTTATTCTACAGAAAAAGGGAAAAAAGAAATAAATTCTCTTTTGAGAAAATTGAATAAAAATGGGAAGATTTGTGGAATCTATGTAAATTCGATGTATTTTTTAATTTTCTTAATAGTTAAATACATTCCTGGTATATGTAAACCGGAAATTAAGAAAATAATAAATTTATCGGAAAACATGGGATGTTATATAGATAATTGCGTTACTGCTATGATACATTCTTATAATGTATTTTATGCCACAAGAAATAAGAATCCTTCTTATACTTTAAAATGCATTTGTCTCTTTTTTACACCACATACCTTAGATGTGATTAATGAAGAAAATAATGGGATTGAAAGGAAAATAGAAAATAAAAAAGATGAAGATTCTAATAAAAACCTTCAAATCAATGAAAAAGATATTTATAAGTTACTTGAACCTTTCAAAAAATTTATAAGTCAAAACCCTCGCCTATTCTTAAGTGAATTTTCAAGTACAGATTTAATGTACGAAGTAAATAAAAGAATGGGGGTTATAATGTAATGGGAAAAAATTTTGGATGTGGTGATTCAGACTGTGGTGCATCAACAGGAATATGTGGATCAATGACATTCGGAAAAGGAAATTTGGATTATTATGGTTATTGGGAATTTCCCTGTAAAGTTTGTGAGAAAGCATGGAAAGACTTAAATGAAAAACCATTCTTTTCTAGTCCAGTTTCTATATTTAAAATATCTAAAAATCATAATAGACTTCTTATTAATAAAGAAACAAACAAACCTACTTATTGTTATTTGAAAAAATATTGGGGAGATTTGGAAATAAATGAAGAATATGTTATTGAATATTTTCTTAAATCTCAAAAAGATACTAAAAAAATTAAAATGAAAATTTATGAAACAGAAGATGTATATTGGTCATTTGGCGATGGTAAATGGGGTGTTTTTTTCGATATTATTCGAAAATCTTTATTTAATGAATTAAAAAAATTTTGTAATTATGGTATAAATATAGATGTTCATTACAGAATTAGAGAAGCATAAAATACTTATTGAAGGAGAATTGATTTAGGGATGTCTAGAAACAATTACGCTTATTTTACTGAGACTTGGGAAGGAATCATTCAAAACAACGGAATAAATCATCAGGATCTAGATCAATATGTTGTTTGTGTTGGAGACAATGATAAAAATGTTGATATGGTTGTTTATCTTTTACGAAAGATAGGATTTATCGAAAAGAAAGGTGAAAAATACTATCCTACAGAAAAAGGAATAAACGAATTAAAAATAATTTTATCTGAAGATATATTATGTGGATTTTATTTTAAAAATTCTATAGTTTCCATAAACTCTATTGACTTTTTAATAATATTATATTTAAAATATTTTCCAAGGTCAATGAGGAGGGATATTGTTTCTGGAATCGGAAATAGTTCTACTTCATATTATTCACCTTCAACGGGACACTATTGTAGAAAATATGTTGTTCCTCAAGCAGTAATTACAAATATTTTAAAGCCATTAGAAGAAAGAGGAATTATAGAAATAGATGATCGAAGTAAGTATTTTAAATATTCTCTTTCAGAAAGAGCAATGAATTATGATTTTGAAAGGAAAACATATTTTAATGATAGATTAGAAAATTCTTTAATAAATGAACATTTTGATGATGTAATTTTAAATAAAACAAATGAACATGTTGATGATGTAATTTCAAATAACGGATTCGTAAAATTTGCAAAGAAAATTATTAACTTAATTCCTAAAAATATTATTTTGAAGGAAATAGATAGAAGAATGGTATCATAATATAAATAATTAAAAATAAAGGATGAATCTCTGATATTAGGAGATTCATCCTTTATAAAATTTATTTAGAACATTTTTTTTATTTTAACAACAAAATTTAAAAATAAAAATAAAGGATTTTAGTTTATGAAGCTTGATAATGCAATAGAAAGAAAAATAGGAGATTTAGTACTTTCAGAAATTTATTTTAACAAAAATAGAAATTTAGGTGAATATAATTCATTAAAGGATTCAATTGAACTTGAAAAAATTTTATTAGATGAATATAATATTCTTAAAGAAAATAAAATATTCGATTTTTCAAAATTTGAAAAAAAATTGAATAAATATATTAAAGGTTATAATGAAAAAAAACGAATGTCTTTTAATTCTCTTATGACGATATATTTAACATCAATGTCATATTTTTATGATCCAAAGAAAAAATATTGTTATAGAGATTTAGAAGAAACATTCCTTCAACCTATATTTTATCCTTTTGAAGTTTTTCTTATTATTGATTCTGTTGAAGAAGGAGAAGTAATAACCCTAAATCAACTTAAAATATTACTTCAAATATATTTTAATTTGTATTCAACTACTACAGAAATGATTTTAGGTTCTTTAGATTCTTATTGTTTAATATTATTTAAAAATAATAAAATAAAAAAGATTAAAAATAGAGGTTTTATTTTAGAAAATATAATACGAAAAGGTTTTTTAGAAACAGAAGCTTTTAAAAAAGGTTTTAATTTAAAAGAAATTATATCTTTACATTGTCATTTACAAGATGATAAAAAATTTAAAGTTGCTTTAAAAGATATTTTTAGACAATTATTTAATATATGTTTTGAAGGAGATCCAATATTTCCAAATTCTTTTTTTCATCCTATTCCGACAGGTATGATCGAAAATACAATTAAATTAATGAATGATGAAAATATTATATATGTTTCTGAACTTTTAAGTAGTGAATTGACAATTTCACCAGTATATAATTGGTATATCGAACTAAAATTCGATAAGAGTGAAGAATATTTAATAAATATTTTTAATTATTGTAAAGATGTTATAAATCAAAAAGATCTAGATAAAAATATATATAATAAAGATATAGATGAAATGGATACTTCTCTTTCTAATAGTACTAATGATTTAAAAGAAAACATAGAAGAATTTAGAAAATTAATGAAAAATATTGAAGAAAATCCTCACTCTAAAAATGATCCAAAGTTCGAACGAATTAAAAATAAATTATATAAATTTGAAAATACACCTCCTAAAGAGTGGATCAATAATATAGAATTTTAGGATTTTAAATATTTTTAAAAAAATATAGAACAAAACATAAAATTTATCTATTTTTATATTTTTTAAAATAAAAATGGATAAAAAGTAAATGCGAAAATAAGAAATTTAAAAATATCCGACTTTAAAAAATAAAAAAAATTAAATCAAATGCCAAAGTCGGAGGCATTTAAAAGGAGAAGAATATGATGTACAGTAATAAATTTGTAGCGGTTTTAAAAGTAGATGGAAAAGTCTTAAGAGAAAAAGGAGATAATGTATTTATACCTTTTGGTTCAGAATATGTTATTTCTTTAAAAAATCTTAATGATCGAAGGGCAGTTGTTAAAATAGCAATTGATGGAAACGATGTTTTAAACGGAACAGGACTCTTATTAGAAAAATATGGTTCTAATGGAGATTCTATTGATTTTGAAGGATTTATGGATGATTCAAAATCTGGTGTAAGAAACAAATTTAAATTCATTGAAAAGACAAAAGAAATTTCTGATTATAGAGGTGATAATATTGAAGACGGTTTAATTAGAATAGAAGTTTCTTTTGAAGAAAAAGAAATCCATCATTTTAATTTTAGGGATTCTTTTGATCCATCTAGAAGATTAGGTAATAATAATACATATGATGAATATTTCAATAGTTCTAATTTAACTCCACCAATTTCTGAAATGTGTTGTCATACAATACAATCCAATATTGATAATTCTAAAATAGAATATGGTGATGGAATTACAGTAAATGGTAATAAATCAGATCAAAAATTTGTATCATTAAGTGTTGGAAAACTTGAAAAAGAAAAAACAATTATAATCTTTAAATTATTGGGATATAAAGAAAATAAAAAAGTTATGATTTCAATTACTACACAAGATAAAATGATTTGTGAAACATGTGGTAAAAAAATGAATACAAATAATAAATTCTGTAGTAATTGTGGAACTGCTTTATTTTAAAAATTTTTATAAAAAGTAATTTGTTGTTATTTAAATAAAAAAAATAATATTTCCATTTTAAATTAAAATATTATATATATTAGTTTTTGAAAAAGTATTTAATTAGTTTTTTATTTAAAATTTTCATTTAAAATAAATTAGCTATATATATGAATATTTGAAGTTAAATTTATTTTTAAATTTTTTAAATAAAGGTGGTGTGGAAAAGGGTTACATCATATACATATTCGACATATAGTGTTTAAGAAAAACCTTTTTCAATTATTTCCCTTTATTTTTAAATTTTTAAATATTATTTGCTGTTGCTGTTCTTTATTTGCTGTTTTTTGTTTAGGTGCGTGCTCCTCCCTAGGAAGTATGAGAAGAATAAGTTTTTTTAATTATTCTTCTCATACGGAAAGATTTAGAAGATAATGGTGAAAAAGAGAGTTACTTCATATGGTATGAAATTGACTTATAATCAATCGGTGTGTGGTTCAATTCCACAATCTACTTTCTTTAATTATTCCTTATCTTCTTTGAAAATATTTTTTTAAAGTGGTGGTGTAGAAAAGGGTTTCATCATATACTCTTGTAAAGTGTTTAGAAAAAAAACCTTTTTCAATTATTCCCCACTTTAAAAAATGGTAATAGGTAGTGGTGTAGATGAGAGTTACTTCATGCATTGGACGCATAAGAGTTCGACTCTCTTACCCTGTGCCATTTATCACAGGGTTCGTCTAACGGTAGGACACCTTAGAAAACACTTTTGTCGCATATTCCCTACCTTTTTTAAAAAAACAAATCACAGTTTTTTTAAATTTAAAATTAAAATTTATCACCCCTCCGTCGCATTTCTTTAGATATCTATTATATTTATACGGAATACACCTATTCATATTGAATCTAAAGATATAAAAAATTTTAATTTTTAAATTTTAAGCCTCCTCAGCTTTTTACTGTGATTTGTTTAAGGGGGGTATGGTTATGTTTAATTACATAACTATACCCTCCAACATAAAAATATAGAAAAAAATAATTTATTATTTTTTATTTTATTATATATAGAAAGGAATTTTAAGATGGCACAAACGAATGTAAGAAAACCTTCCTCTTATTCAACGAGGAAAACTCATGAAGGGGCGGTAGCAAAAAATTTAACACCCATCCAAGAATTTAGAAGAAGTGTAATGTCAACATTTTTATGGGAAGATGAATTTTATGAAAGTGGTCAATCAATATCAGAAAGAATTAAAAAATTGATTCCATTGATAGATCCAAATGATCTTTCCAAAATGGTAGTAGAAATCAGGCAAGATTGGAAACTTATTCATATGCCTCTTTTTATTTTGAAAGAAATGTTGAAATACCCACAACATAAGAAGAATGTTGGGGTTCTTCTTGAAAAGGTAATTTGGAGGGCAAAAGAAATTAAAGAATTCATGGCAATGTATTTAATGGATGAAATTAATTTTGATAAAATAAGATATTTATCTGGAAAATATTATGACAGTGAATTTAGAAATTATTCTGAATTTGAATCTTATATGGAACGTCAAATTCAAAAAAAGCCAATAGCAAATCAAGTTAAAAAGGGACTTAGTTTAGCTTTTAATAAATTTAATGAATATCAATTGGCTAAATATAATACTCCTGGAAAACTATTTTCTCTCAAAGATGTAATGTGTTTAGTTCATCCTAAACCAAAAACTAATCGATCTGGTTATAACAAAGAGTTTAGAAGAATGAATGGTATGTTACCATTTGATAAGTTGAGTGAACAAGAAAAGATGTATAAAAAATTACTCGATGGTCTTTTAACTCCTGCTGAAACTTGGGAGAATATTACCAGCGATGTGACAAAAGATCCAAAAGCAGAATTTGAATATCTATTAAAAAATAATAAAATGGGATCAATAGCTATTCTGAGAAACTTAAGACAAATGATTTCTAAAGGTGTCGATGAAAGAATTATCAGAGAAGCTATGAAGAATATGGATGTTGAAAAAGTTCTTCCTTTCAGATTCATAACAGCATCAAAATATGTTCCTATGTTTGAAGATGCTCTTGAAGACGCAATGTTTAGATGTATATCTAAATATGAAAAGTTAAAAGGCAGAACTGTTATTTTGATAGATATTTCAGGTAGTATGAATGATCCTTTATCAAATAAGCAAACAAGAAATTATAAAAATAATAATCAAATAAAAAGTAATAGACTTGATGCTGCTTTATCATTGGCGATTATTTGTAGGGAAATTTGTGAAGAATGTGCTGTATACAGTTTCTCAAATGCTCTTGTTAGTATAAAGCCAAGAAGAGGATTTGCATTAGCAGATGAAATAAATAAAAGTCAGCATCATTTACAAACATATTTAGGTAAGGCGATAAAGGGAATTGAAGAGATTTATAAATATTCTAAATATGATAGATTAATAGTCTTTACCGATGAACAAAGTCATGATCGTGTTCCAAGTCCTAGCATTGGTAAAGGTTATATGATTAATGTGGCTTCATATCAAAATAGTGTTGCTTATTATCCTTGGCATTCTATAACTGGAATGTCTGAAAAAATAATTGATTATATTCAAGAATATGAAAAAGAATTTGAATAATTTTTATATTAAAAATCTTTTATAATAATAAATAATATTAATTTTTAAACAGGGGTTCATTTTAGAATAAATTTGAACCCCTGTTTTTTTTTGCAAAAAAAATTATTTAAATAAAGGTCTAATAATTTTATTTTTTGGATCTGTTTCTCTTGTGTGTTTGTAATTTCTCCAATCATCTTCAATATCCTCAAAGATATAAAATTTAGCTTCAAAATTCTTTAATAATCCTCTATTTTTTGAAAGGGTTGCTTTTACAATCCATCCACCTATTGCTGGAACTAAACCTTTTCTCTTAAGATAATCTGTCTGCCCTTCAAAACATCCTGCCTGTGCTCCCCAAATACTCCCAAATAGAGCTTGCATTTGAATATGTAAATGACCAGCAACAAGAAATCTTAAAGTAGGAGTTTCTTTAACTCCTCTGACTATATTTTGTAATTCTCCCATTGTTATCTGTTCTGCTGCCTTTTGTAATTTGTATGATATAGAGTACGCTTGGCCTCCGCTAGGATGCCACATTTTTAAATCAACATTATTTAAAAGGGGAACATTAACATCATCAAACCCGACATAAATAATATCTTCTCTTTCTTTTGATAATCGTAAAACTAAATTTTGACCTCCATTTCTAATAAATGAAGCGTCATGATTTCCACCCATCATAATCCAATCAAGATTTTCATATTTTGGAATATTTATTATCGCTGAATCAAGCTGATCTTCTGCGCCAAAAGCATATAAATCTGTTGCCTGTCCCTTGTAAACATTAAATCCTGCGAAAACATCACCAGGAACAAACATATGTTCAACACCATGTTTCATACAAATTTGAGTAAATTCATTAAGGGCTGTTAATTGAACTGATTTTGAACCTAAATGTAAATCTGAAGCAATTCCAAAAGTTATTTCATTTGAATCTGATAACGGTTCTTTTATACTGCTTTTGGGAATAGCTATATTATCTGTATCAAATATAACAGTTTTATCATCAACATTAATTTCATATCCTTTTGCATTACAAATTCTAATAAGTTTTTCAACTTCTTTTGGTGGGAGATTTAAATTATTACATAAATCTATTAATGATATTACTTTTACTTTTTTGATTAAATTAACAAATTTTGGAATTTTTGAATCTTCTTCTTCTAAATTAATTATAGGTTCAGCTTCCATTAATTTTTTTTGTCTATAAATCATACGTCTTAAACCATCAAAACTTTGGTCATAATCTTTAAATTCAGATCTTATAAAATCGTAAATCTCTCTACTTGTAAAATTGTTTCTAATTTTATCTCTAATAAGAGATTTAATTTTTTCATAATCGTACATTTAATTCTCCTTATTATTGCCATTTTATGTATAATTTTGGTCTTGTATAAATATATGTTGGATCAGAAATATATTTATCTATAGTATTTATTAATCTCATTGATGTAGAACCATTATAATTTTTCCATATAAACATTAAAGCATTTCCACTAGTCCAACCTGGAATATCAATGACTTCTTGAATAACATTTTTTAAATCAGGTGATATATAATATTCACCCATTTCCCATTCTTCAGTTATAACCCAATTTACATGATTATTAGTTGCGGCTCCGTATGCATTTAATCTAATAAAATCTTGCAATTCAGATGAATTTTGAAATTCAGAAATATCTGAAAGATCAAATAAATAAATGGCACTATCTATAGATGTGCTTTGATTGGCAGCAGAAGAAAAACTTAAAGTTGCTTCTAATATTGTTGCTCCTTGTGGAATATTTATATTTGGAAATCTAAAAAATCCAGATGTTATTCCACCAATATATAAGGTGGGAGAAGAATAAGAATCAAAATTCCAAGATGAATATTTTCCCGCACCAATATCATCTAATGAAGTTTGAGGGTAAAAAGTATTTTCTTCTTCTAATGAAATTATTTCTATATTTAAAATATCAGCAGGAAATGGTTTATCAAAAAAGCTTTCTTCATCAAAATCGGAAAATCCACCATCATATCTCATTTCAGTTATACTGTTAGAATCAGTTAAACTTTCATTTAAATCAACATTATAAGAATTCAATATTGTATCTGATCCAGAAACTATTTCTAAATCCTGTTCCATACCGTTAGTGCTATCGAATGAATTAACATAATGATCTTCAATATTTTCAGTTAAATCTTCTTCAATTGGATAATTTTCAACATCATCCATTGTAATTCCAATATCAAAATAAGAACCTTGATCAAAGTGTGTTCTTGAATAATAATTATCTTCATTATCAGGATCTACTAATCCGTCATCAATAACTAAAACTAATCCTAAAGTTTCATTTTCTAAATATAAATTTACTATTCTATAACCCAATTCTAAAGGATGTGATTCTACCCTACAATTAGTTCCCTCAAATTCTACTATATTATTTTCATCATATTCTACTACAAGTTGATATTCTCCTGTTATAGAGTCAGATTTAAAATAAATATTTGTAACTAAATATGATCCTATTGGAGGAGTGCTGTATAAATTCTTTAAAGAATAAGTTTCATAATCATAATAATCAACTTTTATTTCACCAGATGAATTTACATAAATATTTGAAATCTGTCTATAATTTGATTCATTTCCCACAGGAGTTTTGCTATAAATATAATATTGAGAAGGATATTCATCATCGACAAATCCTGGATTACTATTTCCAGTTTCATAATCAATAAACGTAATATCATGTGGACTTTCTATGAAGGAATCATCAACAATAAGAGAATCCATTAAAATATTTTTTAAAACAATGCCACTATCCATTGTTAATATTCTAGCTCTAAATGGTTTGAAAAAATTCACAATATTTTTAACGTAATCTAAAGAATATTGACCTATAATGAAATTATGTAAACCTGAATATGCGGCTCCAAAATTATTTTGTATCCATTCAGATAATTCTCTTAGGCATAATGATAATGTTTCAAATACTATATCATTTGATATTATATTATCTATTTCTGATTTTAAAGTCGAATTTATGGAATTAAGTAGGGTTTCAGCAGTAGTAAATTCAATTAAAATTAATTCAGAAGAATCTTTAACAAATATACTTTGAAACTCTGCTATTTTTTCATCTCTATCATTTCTACTAGAAGGTACATATGATACATATTCATTAAATAAATTAATAATTTCAGTATATGTTTCGGAAGTACCATCATAACAATAAAAATCTTTATTAAATTGTGTTCCTAAATCAACACCATATCCAGACTTAATTAAATAATCACAAACTAAAAATGATTCCAAAACAGAAAATTTTCTTGATTTATCATATATACTTATTGATACTTCATTTGTGGGAAGAGATGAAGAATCATCAACCCAATTTGAATATTCTTCTATAACTTTTTTTTGTAACATTGCTACAGTTAAAATAACTTCATTAATATCATAATAAGGAAATATACCAATAAAAGGTGATTTTATAGGAAAAGTAATATCGCCATTTTCAAAATATTGAAGGGTTTCTTCTTCTGTTACCATCCAATGAGCATCATTATTATAAACATAGCTATAATTTAAACTTGTCAATGGAATATTTTCAGTTGTTCCATCTGGATTCATATTTACAGAAATAGATGGCTCAAAGATTAAATTTCCGCTTGAATTCTTTTTTAGCCAATATTCAACTACTTGAATTTTATTCATTCCATAATATCCAAGTATTCTAGCTATAGCGGTAGGTGTTCCTTTTATCTTGTATAAATTTACAAGATCAAGAAACAGATTTGCTTCATTTGTTTTTGTAATACCTGATAATTCTACATTATAACCAAAACTGGAGCATAATTCATTTAAATGTTCTTTAGGTAAAGAAAAAACATCAGATGATTGTCTTTGTGTTGAAATTATTGTATTATGTGCAGAATACCAATCAATTAAAAAATTCTTTAATAATTTATAATCGTTACTTGAGAATATTGATAGATCTATTTTTTCATTGAAAAGAGCCGTAGCATTTGCCTTTTCTGAACTTGATAATACTTTTATTACTTCATCTAAACTAATAGAAGAATCACCAGTTCTAATATATTCTAAAATATTAAAGAAATCGGTTACTGAAAACAATTTTAACTCCTCTTATAAGCCATCTAATTCCGAAATATATTTATAAATTTCTTCAACAACAATATTTTCATACAGAACCTCTAAAGGTCTGGTTGTTTCCGATACTAAGTTTTCATTATCATAATTCGAATAATTATTATTTATTTTTAAATCTAAATACAAAAAAATTAGTTTGGACAAATTAGTGTTTAAATTAATATATGTGATATAACTAATATCACAAGATGTTGAATCCATTCTATAATCCAATAATTTATCTAACATATTTAAATCATCATTTTCTAATGAAAATAAATTAATATTACATATTGCCGTAGAATCATTATCACAAAGATAATATCTTCCAGATGAGGGGTATAATTTTAATCTTATATTTATAGGTGTTGGTATTTCAGATTCATTTCCCAATCTATATAAATATCTATATGTGGTATGTGAATAGTTTTCATCAAAAAGTAATCTTATAAATGATTTATTTTCATCTAAATATAAAATGTTTAAACTTGATGGGAACGATGTAAGATTTTTATTTAACGCAGAATTTTTTACAAAATTATTGAAATAATATTGGAGTTCTGGAACAAGATTCGTACTTGCTATTGTCATTTTAACTCCTTGAAATTAAATTTTTAAACAATCTCTACTACTTAACATATCAAGAAGATGAACAAACATAGTTAAAGGGTCAAAATCTTTAAAATTAAAACTGTCTTTATCTTTAACATCTGTACTCCATCTTCCTGAATGATATCTGACAATTTCTTCTAGGAGAACAACTTTTTCCTTTTCAAATAATTGATGAAACATTTCATTATTATTCTTAATAACATTACCTACAATACTATCATGTGTATTATCAGTATGAGGTGAATTTAGAGGGTTTTTTGTTCCATATTTAAAGGCATCATGTAAAAGAATAGCAAACATTAAAAGATCACAATCTTTAGTTTTAGGTTGAATATTAAATGCTCCCATAACATTACAACCTGATTTTAACATTTCTAAAGTATGTTCTTCAATACTTGGAACTGTACCATCTTTTCTTCTATGATATTTCATAGTTGATGAACTGTATCTATCCCAAACTGGAGGGATTTTATTTCTTATTTCTCTCCAAAAAGTTTTTCCTTCTTCTGTCATGTTTTTTTCAACTAGTTCATTAATTTGATTTTCAAATGCGCTCATTTGTTTTCCTTTCTTTATGTGTTTTTTAAAGCATCATTTAATTCTTTTTTATATTTTTTTCTATTATAATCTTTATTAGTTTTGTGAAATATTATCGGTTTTCCTATAGGTATTCTAATTGGAAATTTTTTAAATTTCTTCTTCATTTTTCAATTCTCCAGATAAAAATTCTACTGCATATTTAGCAGGTTTCATAGATGAAATATCTCTCATTCCAGGTTCACAATTAAGAACTTTATTAACTAAATCACCATTAGAATCAAAAAAATAAATGTCAATATTTATTTTCATATTTATTGTGTGAAAAAACAATATATCTGATTCTTCAAATTTAAATAAAAATGCTGTATCTTTAGGTATTGTATATCTAGAATATTTTAATAAACCTTGAGTTAATTGTTTATAACTTTCAAATTTTTTTATATTTTTAAATTTTGAAAGGAGTCTAATTATTGGGGGAGATTTCTTTTTTTTAAATATATCAAAAAACATATTATTATCCCCCATTAAATTAGACTCCTTTATTTTTAATTATTTGTTCTAAGTTTTTCAAATTTAGACTAATCGAAATATTTACCAACTTCCATGTTTGATATTTTTACCCATTCATTGCGATCAAAATTCCAAATTTTGTTTTGAATGTTAATCATTGTTGCGATCAAACATAAAACTTTTTTAGGATATTTTTCAAGATGTTTCTTGAAATTTTTCAATATATTATTACATACAGAATCAAATACAATCCAATGTAAATTTGACATTTCTATAAGTTTATCTGTACTTGGATTAAAAATTACATCATCTTTTAAATTATTAGGATCTTTTACAAATCCTGAAAAATATTCATTATCGACTTTAAAAAATACTCCATCTCCAACTTCTGGAGATTTTTTCCAAATAGACGTTAAATTACTTTCCTTTAACATTTTAAAATATAAATCCATTTTCAAAATTCTCCTTTCAGAATTATTTATTAAAATCTATTTTCAAAATCACAATAATCTAAAAATTTATCTATTATATTTCCATTTTTACAATTTTTAGAAATTAATATAATTCTAATTAAAATTATAGAAATGAATAATGATATAAGAACAATATTTAAACTATCTGATGTTATAAATTTATCTGAAAATCTAGCAAGTCCTGCCATAGAATATAAAAATATAATGGAAATAAATGCAGATAACCAAGATCTTTTAAAATCTTCAATTTTCTTGAATTCTTTGAAAAGAGATACTGAAATAAAATTTAATATGGAAAAAATCAATAATTTATTTAAACCAGATACTTCAAAATAACCTTTTGAATTTTCAATAAATGTTTTTTTGAATAAATAATATAATTGATTTGCTACACATAACATTCCAAAAATCATAAGAATAAAAGTTATTGTATACATTTTAATTTTTTCCTTTCATATTATTCTAAAGGAATTACTCCTTCCTTATATATTTCTGTTCCTCTTGGAGAATACCATATTTTATCATTATTTCTAATTTTATGTAAAATTGCAAATCTTTCCAATCCCTCTAAATTCAATATAGATTTTCTAAAACTTGGTTTTCCTATAGCTTTCACTTTTAAAATTATAAGATTATCACTTTTAAAATGAGTTGTATAATTTTTTGCATTTTCAAAAGTATCAAAAACAAATATTCCAAAACTATTAGGAATTGGCTTTATTAGTTTATCTTTTTCATATATTAAAAATAATGATGAAATATTAATTATTATATCATCGAATATAGATAATAAACTTTTTCTATCAGATGATAAAACTTTATATCGTATTGAAACTTTTTTCATTTTTCCTTCTATCATTTCAAAATTATATTTCACCATTATATATTACCTCTATATTAAATCTTTTTCCTAACATTTGTAGGATTTCAACTAAAATTAATCTATGACAGAATTCACCTTTTTTACAAAAGCAAACTAATGTTACTTCACCTTTATTTAATAATTCTTCCCATTCCCTCTTATTGTTAAAGAATGATTGACTCATTTGTTTTTTGTATTCAATGCGATATTTTTTTTCATCAATTAATTTTGATTTATATCCCATTATTAAATTCCATGATGGAGCAAAGTTATAATTTCCATTTTTTCTTGTAATGTCAAACCTATCTGCTCCATCATATCTATATTGTGATGTTTTTAATATTAATTGTTTGATCATGTTTTAAAAAACCTTAAATATGTAAAAAGCCCAGAACAAGCAAGCATAGATAAAATACCAAATAATAATACAAATTCACATATTTCTTTTGAAACATCTTTAAAAGAATCATTTGTAATACGTAAATGATAAAGTACCAAACTAAATACTATTAAAGAAATAGATATTAAAAATAAAAATACCATATTAAAATTCTCCTTTTACTTTGAAAAATAAACTATTAAAATTATAGTTAAAGAAAAAACAGAAAATATAATTCCCGTTATAAAAAATGCACCAGATATAGATATAAATAGATTATCGCTTTCTTTCTCTTCTTTTGAAAATTTATAAGAAATAAAACTCAATATAAAGGGAATAATTGAAGCTGTTATAAGAACTCCATAATTTATATCCATTTTAAAACCTTTCTATGTTTTTAAATGTTGATAGACTCTTTCTGAGTCTCATTAACATTTTCCCCAATTTATTTTGACCTTCAATATCCTTACATTTATCACATTCACAATCACCCCAATAATTATCATGCCAATAATTACCTTCGACTAATTCACAATCACCAGTATTAACTAACTTATATAGAAGATCAGGATTTTGTGTAAACTTTAAAATCAAAACAAAAAACATTATTTTATCTTTTATTTTTTCCCAATCTTCTCTTAATTTTATATCGTTACCATATTTTTTTGCATCTGCTGGTGTTAAAAGCCTTGAAAATATTTCTTTTTCATCTCGATCTTTTGTTTTAAAAAATTGATATAATTGTTCCGATGATGAAAAATCATAACCATGAAAATGAATCTTACATATCTCAAAATTACTTAAAAAGCGATATCCATTTCTAAATTGAGTTATTTTCATATTAAAGTTAAAATTCCTCTCTTTCCTAGAATATCTTGAATATTATTCAATTGTGTCAATGCAGATTTAAATAGATGTTGATGAAGCAATTTATCATTCTTTACTTTATTTATATCAATTCCTTTTTTAATAGATTTAAGATCACTTCTACATTGACCTATACTTGTTCCTGATATATTTTTAATTTCTGATAAATTTTTAATATGTTCATTAATAATCATTGTTTTTATCTGATTTTCTTTTTCATAGCTTAACTTTACTTCTGAGAAAATAAAATCAATAAATTTGTAAATGTTATTATTATTTAATTCTAAAATAATGTTTAATGATTTATTTTCTTCTGTAATATGTAATGAACAAAAATCTAAATCGAATTTTGAAATAAAATTTTCTAACCCATCTTTAAATTTTTCTGAAATAACTCTTTTGAAAATTACAAAAGTTTTTAATTTAAAATCTTCTTTTTTCTCATTTGTTACAATGAAATTATAATTCTGAAAAATATTTTTAATAAAATTTTCATTGATTCTTTTAATCTCAGAATTAAGACTATTGATAGATTTAACTAAATCCATTTTAGAATTCCCCTTTCATAAATAAAGTATTCACTCACGTATAGATTAATAAATTAATCTTTAATATATTTATATTTTCTTTTTATCTGTTTAGCCTTTTTATACCTCAAAGCATTTCTTAATGCGTAAGCATATCCTCTTCTATTATCTACTACTGAATTACTGTTTGTTTTTTCGTTAAAATATAAAACAGGTATATCTCCAAATTCTTTACAAAAACTTTTTTTAAATAATTTTCTTCTCACACGTTTTCTGTAATGTTCAATTTTTTGTATTGTTATCATATTAACATCTTTATAAATTTCCATTTAATCATCCTCTCTTGATGAAAATAATAAATATATTATTAATAAAAGTACATAAACTATATAATAAATAGGAAATGTAATTAAATAATATGGAAGTTTAAGAATTTCGAATATAAGAGGTTTTTTCCTAAACCATAAACCTAAATTTGTATATATTCTTGTTTCTTCAAAACGCCCACATGAAACTTCAATTCCATCCATAAAAGGCTTATCATATGGAAAAAATTTAAAACTGCTTGTATAAAAAATTTTACATGGAAAATAATCTTCAATCTTTTTATATAATTTTCTCATTATTCTCTCCTTAAATTTTTTTTTAAAAAAATAATTTATTTCAAAAATTAATATATATAACGATTCGTTTTATAATTTATTTTAAAATCTACGAAAAAAAAGTCCAACCAGAAATATATCTGATTGGACAAAAAAAATAAAATAAAAATATTTTTATTTTTGTATATTAAATTTATCTAAAAAATCTTTAGGTATTGAATTTTGTAATACAGCATTTTTCTCTGTGCTTCCTTTACTTGATCCATAAAAATATTGTATTATCATTCCAAAAGATGTTGCCAAAGTTCCTAATAGAAGAGATGAAATTTGTAAATTCGATGCAGACAAATCTACAAACATTGTAATTCCAAGAGTTGAAAAAAATCCAAAAACAATCAATCCTGCCAGAATATATAAAGGAGTATTGAATTTACCAGTTGCCTTTGTAATTTCAACTTCTCTGTTTCTTGCATTTTGAACGTCAGCAATATACATTTTATCATTTTCCATTCCCAATTCAATAAGTCTTTCTTCATGTTTCATTGTTGATTCTTTTAATTTTGCCCACACTTCAGGATTTGCATTTTTTAATTCAGTTTCAATTTGTTTTGGATCATTAGGATCAACACCCAAAACTTCTGCTATTAAAGATCCTGCAATACCCCCAATTCCAGGGACAATTGCGTTTCCTAAAATAGGAAGTGTTTTTGAAACAATAGATTTAACACTCCCCCAAATATCTTTACTGTCCATATTTTTCTCCTTTACTAAAAAAATAGTTTTTCTATATATGATTCAACCAAAGGTGTATTATGTTTTAAACTTCTTTCTGTCATTTCTTTTGAAATTATATTATGTGCCATAATTACAACCTTTAATAATTCGTTTGTTTTGTTTTTTACAGCTTTTTTAAAAAGTAAGTGACATCTATAATGCATCATTAGAAGCTCTTGATTATTTAAGTCTTTAATAGTTGTTTTATTTATTTCTTTTAAGGTCATAAGTTTTTGGTTCCAATCTTCTAGTAAATGCATTTACTAATCTGTTTGTTAAATTTGATAAACTAAATTCTAATCTAACGATTTCCTTATTTAACATTTTTTTACATTTAACATAATCATCAGCACCATAACAATTAGTAATAGAATTTTTTAAAAATCTTATTCTATCTTTGGTATATTTTTCTTTTAATTTTATTATACAAGTTTTTCTTTTTTCTTCAGATAATCTCGAACATCTATTTTCTATTTCTTTTTCAAAAATATCATATCCTTTTGTGGAAAAAGCGATTATCGCAGTAGCACTTGTTAGACCTATTCCTAGTTTTGAATTTTTGCTTAACCCTATTTTTCTTGCTTCTTTTTTACTTAAATCCAGTAATTCTACTGATTTTACAGCAAATAAAATTCTATATCTATCTTTTATCTGCTTTAGTTTTTCAATTTGTTTTTCGTCATTTGCTTCATCTATAGCATATTGTATTTCTTTAATTTTATTTTTAAGTTCATTTTGATATGCTTTTAATTCCGCTTTTTGATTTCTAAAATTTTCAAGAATAGAAATTAATTCTGGATTTTCTTCTATATTAATCAATTATTTAACCTCATATTTTGAAAGTATTTCTTCTTCGTTCATATTTGAAATTTTAATAAATGCTTTAGTATATTTATCAAAGTCTGAAATACTTTCAACTAACATTATTTTATTTGTAAGTTTATTTAAAATACTTTCTTTTAAATTTTTATTTTTCGCTTTTTCTTTTAAAGTTATATTTTCTAATTTAAGTTTTTTAATATAATTTTTTGCTTTTTCAATTCTTATATTCATTTTTTTTATTAATTTTGGATCTTTAGAATTTTTCTTTTTTTCTTCCCACCTTTTAATATCTTTATTAATCATCATAATTAAATGATTATTCAATTCTTGTCTATCTCTTATAGTTAAACCTTTTCCAAAATCTTTTAATCCTTCTTTAAAACTTTCATTTATTTTTTTTATCATATATATCTCCATAAGGAATTTTTTAATTAACAGTTTTTCTTTTTTTAATTTATCTATTTTTTCATCGATTTTTTTTATATTTGTTACATCTGTATGTTTTTTTAATTCTTTTAATTTATCTATTTTGATATTTATTTTAGAAACTTTATTAATATATAAATCATCCTTTTTTCTTGCAATAGCTAAATAAACATCATCCACAGCACCTAAAGCAACTTTACCTATTTTATTTGTTAAACTCATTTAATAATCCTTAATAATTAAAGTCTGGAATTTGCTCCAATCTTAAATCATATTTATTTATATTTTTATCATCTCTAAATCTTATAAGTCTCGGATTAATAAGAGTAATTGAATCATTTAATCCTATTTCTTCTATTTTATTTTTTGTTATTTTATAAGATGGCATTTTCTTAAAATTATATCTTAAACATCTAACTTCTATTATCTTTTCAGGTTTTATAAAAACCTCTCCCTTTAATTCAAATAATTTATTTTCATTTGCATATTTGAATAATTCTTTTCTCAATAATAGATCAAATCCAGTTCCTATTTTAGATGTTGTTCTGAATATATTATCTTTATCTAAAAATGCTGCAATAATATATCCAATCTCTTCTCTTTCCCAAGAGATCATTCCCTCTTTGCCAAATCCTATTATTGCTAAATCAAATGATTGAAATGGTTTAACTTTATAATTTTTTTCAGATGTTCTTACAATAACACCATCAATGCCAGATTTTTTTTCTTTAACTACTTCTTTATATAATGTTCTAAATTTTTCAATATCTCCATATACATGTTTAGCTACATGTATATATTTATTATTATTAAATATTTTATTTATTAAAGCTAATGATGTTTTAAAATCAGGTCTATTTCCCTGAAATCTATGAACATCGTAAATATAATGATGAATGTATGGTTTACTCGATTCTCTATTGGGAGTTCGAACAATACTTTGAGTTTCTTCAAAAGGTAATATAATACCTTTTTTCATTCCAACTAAATCACCTACGATTATTATAGAATTAATTCCTTTTATAGAATCTAATATTTTTTTATATTCTTCTAAAACTGGTAAATTGGTAATTAAATTTCCAGTAGATGTTTGAAAAAAAGGATCATGACCTTTTTTATAAATCAATGATCCTAAATTTCCATCAATTTTTTCCATAAAGAAACATTTAGAAATATTTATTTTATCTGTCACAAAATCGTTATATGCAATTTCTTTAAAATTGACATATTTCTTCCAATCTTGTGAAAAATTTTTCATTTATTTTTCCTTTTTTATATAATAAAATCAATACTTTAAAATTTACCTTATATAATATACAGTATTGTCATTTTTTATAATTTTTACTATTGTAACTATTTAAAATTATTACAAAAAAAATTATGATTTTTCTTATTTTAAATTTTTTTATTATTCTTCTGATAATGGAAAGTAAGTATCTTTAAAAGCTCTACCTTCAGTTAAAATTTCATTTCTTTTTTGAACAAATTCATCCCAAGGAGGATAAGATTCACCTTTATCGTTTGCAATTAATTTTTCAGAAAGAATCTGTTTCTCATTTAAATTCGAAATTAGTTGATCTATTACGCTATTTACACTATCTCTACTCAAAACTGGAATACCTCTAAATTTTAATGCCATTTCATCCCACTCTTTTTTCTCCAAATTCCAATAAGGTTTTATCATTGTTTGAGGTGGTGGTAGAAATGTAGGATATTTTTTATCAGGAATTTCTCCAATTTTAGTTATAACATTTTGTTCCCCTTCAAATGTATAATAAATATATCCTCTATAATCATCTTTTACTTCCCATTCTCTTTTTTCCATATTAAAAATAGCAATTTGATTTTCTTTAAGTTTTGGAGGATCTATTGTTGTTGAATTTGGGGGAATAAAATAAGAAGGTTTTCCCACTCTTTTTGATTTTAAAGGATTAATATTTGCTTCTTTCTCTCCTAAGAATTCTTTTGTTTCTTTACTATAACAATAAACTTTCATTTATTTTAAAACTCCTTTCTTATATTTTTATTATATACATCATTGATATGTTTTTAGGTCTGTTTTCTTTTCCACCAGGATCAGTATCACTGTCAAAAGTATATGAACTTGCTGAAGTTCCTTCCCCATGTATATACCAATAACCTACAGAAATATTAGAACTTATTTGGAATGTACTGTCATTATATGAATGAAGATGTTCTGAAAATCCATCGTGTTGATAAGTTCCGACATGATCTCCAAATGTTCCATCTCCTCTATCATATCTATTTGAAACACCGAAGTTTCTTGTGCTTGTAAATATAGCGTTAGTATTTAAAGTTATTGTATTTCCACTAACACCAGTAATTATTGCGAAATCGACAACACAACTATTCTCATTAATATATGACCCTATCAAAACATCTGATAAAACACCCCCAGAAACATTTGTTATTATATTTGATCCATTTGTAAATGTTCCATTTAAAGTGACTTCACTTGCATATAAATCTCTTCCTTTTCCATTATCCCAACCTTTTATAAAAACACCTCTCAAATCTGGAAGATTAAAATCATTATCTCCACCATCTCCACTTCCAAATTTTGTTCCTAAAATTGCATAAAGAGCCTGATATTCAGAACTGTCTAAATCAGATCCATCACATTCAAGCCAACCATTAGGAATATTTTCATCTGGCCACATTACAATTGTTCCTGATTTTATTCCAGTCATTGTGTCTGTTTTAATATTGATTATTAAATCTGTTGAATTTTTTGCAATCCCTATTTGTATTACATTGGCAGTTCCTATAAGATTTGTTGTTGTTAATGCTCCAGATGTCTGAGATAAATAATAAATCTGACCTGGAGTTGCTCCAACTAAAACATCATAAGCAATACATTTATTTCCAAAAACGTAAACTGAATTTCCTATTGTCGCTGAAGTCATAGCGATTCCAATTGGATTACAATTTGATAAATCAGCATCAGCTTTTGAAACAGTATTATTTCCAGTTAAATAAACTACATTTCCGATTGTAATACTCTCACCTGCTTGTAATTTTAAAACATTTAACCCTCTAGGAATCCATAAATCATCATCAAAACAACCGATGTAAAATGTAGATTCATTTTTAACAAATATTTCTCTATTTTTATCAGTTGACGAATTAAATACTGGTAAATCGTCATAAATTTTCGTTGAAAAATCTATCATTTATAATTTTCCTTTTTTATGTTTTTATAATAAAACGAACAGATATATTAGATGGTCTAGTTTCATTTATACTTGAAAGTTGATTTGTTTCTTTATAAGTCGCATTTGCATAAGGATAAACATTTCCGTCATAAGTTTGAGGATAACCTGGAATTGTGCTTGCTCCACCACAATGCTGTGTATATACATGAGAATGAGAAGAAAATTCAGAATCTTGAATTGTCCCTATATTATCACCACTTGAAATATTTGATCCGGTGACATTATACGCTGATCTAGTCAAACAGTCTGGATCTCTATATTGGACTATATCATTTGGGAGTGATGGATCTCCACCTCTATAGTGAATAACCCCATTATAAAGAGTTTTACCATTATTCCATCCTCTGATAAAATATCCTCTTAAATCTGGGACATTAAAATCTTCTGTTCCATAATCAGGATCAGTAGTATAAACGGAACAGTTATCTGGATGACATTGTGAAAAACATTGTGAACATGTGTCTGTATAACAATTTCCTTCACAAGTACAAACGTCAGGATAACAAACATTATAACATTCTTCACAATCAGCATCAGTAACCGCCATATATTGAGTACATGCGTCTATTCCAATATCTTTAATACTATTACAAGCAAAACATCCAGTAAAACCTGCTGGATAACACGTAGTACATATAGGAGTAATAGTGTTAACAATTCCCTCATAAGAGTCACAAGCGGTATCACAAGAACATGAGTCAACATAACATTCTACATCACAATCACACCCATTATATGAAACACAATCATTTCTATCCCAATATTGTTCATTTGAAGATCCATTTCCATATTTATCTGATAAAAAAGAATGAAGATTTCGAAAATCTGAACTTGAAACGGCAGCACCATTACATTCTAACCACCCATCAGGAATTGTATCTGATGCCCACGGAATTATTGTTCCTGTAGGGACAGATGAAGATAATGAAGGAGTCTGAATTTCTATTTTTAAATCTGTAGAATTTATCGCAGTTCCAATTTTGACAACATTTTCTAAAGGCATTGATGATGTTAATACCCCATTTGTTCCCAAATAATATGATGAACCAACTGTTGCCCCAACTAAAATATTTTTTAAAATACACCCTTCTCCAAAAACTAAAACCTTTGAACCATATGATCCTAAAGTAACCGTAATTCCTATTACATTTAAAGTATCAGAATCTGAATTATCACTTATATATAAAAATCCATCATCATCAATATAAACGACTTTATTTGTGGTTATTTCATCTGATGTGTATAAATTATATGTTTTTCCACTTAATGGAATCCATACATTGTATTCTGTATGTCCATAATAATTAATTTTTTCATCTGTGGGATATAAGATTCTATTTTTGTGTAAAGAAGAATCGAATGTAGGTAATGTTGTAACAATTTCTATCATTTAAATCTCCAATTCAATCCTTATATTTTTATAATAATCATTAAAGAAATATTTCTCGCATTATCAATACTATAATTTCTATTTGAAGTTGAATAATTATAATGGGGTAAAAAAACAAGACGTATACCGCTTGAAGAGTTATGTGTTGCTCCAGGATATTCATTCCAAATAAAAGATCCTTTATGATAATGATCTTTCATTTCTGCTGCTTGATATGTCCCTAAATTATCACCATCATCAATAGAACTTCCTGTCATAAAAGTTTCAGAATTTCCAACAGTTCCAAATCTATCAAATTCAGCATTTTCATCTACTCCTGCTCCACCATCAACACCTCTTAAAAGTAATCCTCTATAGTCAGGGATATTAAAATCTTCATTTCCTTCTGATCCAACTGATCTATTATCTATTCCATTTCCATATAAATCCCCAATAGCATTATATAAAGATAAATATTCTCCGCTATATAATGCTGAACCGTCACATTCAAGCCACCCATCAGGAGGAGTTTCATCTGGCCAAAAAGCAATAGTCCCAGATGTAACATTTGTTTCAGTATTATATTCAATTGAAACTTTAAAATCTGTTGCGTTTATTGAAAAACCAACTTGAACTCTTTGATTTTCTGTAGTTAATGTTGTTACAAATACTCCCGCTGTTTCTGATAAATAATATCTTGTTCCATATGTTGCCCCAATTAAAGCAGTTTTTAAGACACACCCATCTCCAAATATTGTGATTGATTGTCCTGTTGTCCTTGTTTCAGCCGCAACTCCTATTACATTTGATGTTGATTCAGAACTAGAACTAGCTTTCATTACTGTATTAAGAGCACTCAAATAGACAGGCTGACCCTTTGAAATATTTTCACCAGCATTTAATTCTAATACAATTCCATTTAAAGGAACCCACATTCTTGATCCACCGAAATAAAAAATTCCATCATCTAATGCAAAAACTCTTGAATTCAAATGAAGAGATGAATCAAAAACAGGAAGGGTACTTACAATTTGAGTATCGGAAAAATTCATAATGTTGCAATATTCCTTTTTTATTTTTTATTTATTATTTTGTTCTAAGTTTTTATTAAAAATTAATTTATCAACTTGAAAAAATATTAATGCTCCTATGAAATTAGCCACAATTACTGATGTTATTTGATTAAAATTAGACATAAAATAGATGACAACTGCTAAAATTGGAGATGACAATTGCCACCTCAATATGTAAAAAATAAGTTTTTTCAATATGAACCTCCAAATTAAAATATATTATTTTGTTCTCAGTTTTTATTTTTTTGATCATTTTTATTTTATGTTTATATTTAAATTTTATATATATTAATAATTGAAATGATTTTTATTATTAAAATAAATTTTTAGGAGAAAATTTAAATGATTTTCAATGATTTAAAAAGCAAAATATTTAATAAGATCAATAATTTTATTTCAGAACTAAACGAAAAAAAATAACTAACATATTTTGGTCATGTGTTTTACTTTTATTTTCGTTAATATTCATAGGCTTTATTTCAATAACATACAATGTCGGAGTTTTTATAATTCATATATTTAACCCAACTATAGAAATAGGATTTTTTGGATTTATTTTCTGTTGTATTTTAGGCTCAATAACTATTGGAAGTTCATTTGGAGTTATAACTGCAATATTTTTGATTTTTTATTTTATTATTTTACAAGTATTTTTTAAAAGGAAATAAAATGAAAGAAGAAATTATTAGTAATTATATTTATGGTATTTTGTTTTATATAATTCGGTCAAAGAAAACTAAGTGGTCTTTAGACCCTTAGATGAATTTGAACCGATCTTCTGATTTGCTTAGAACAAATATAAAAATATGAAAGGATACCATCATATGAGTTCAAAACAAGTTTTTCTAAAGTTAACAATTGATCAAATAAAAGAACTTGAAAAAATAGCAGCAATGAGAATGATTGAGGAAAATAAAAAATTTACAATTCAAGATTTAATCATTGAAGTTATTAACAAGGAGTATTTTCAATGTATAAATCAGAATTAAAATACCATATTGTATTCTGTACTAAATATAGAAGAAGAATTTTACAAAATGATTTAAAAACTTTTCTAAATAAACAAATTATAACTATTTGTTCTAAGTATAATTACAAAATTCTTGGTTTTGATATAGAACCAGAACATATTCATATTTGTTTAGAATTAGAACCAACTTATTCTGTTTCTTCAGTTATAAGAAATTTAAAAGTTATTTCATCTTATAATATTTTTAAAACTTTTCCATTAATTAGAAACCAATATTATTGGAATTCAGGTTTTTGGTCTTCTGGTTATTTTGTTTCAACTGTTGGTAATGTATCTCAAGACAAAATTTTAGATTACATAAGAAAGCAGGAAGATGAAATAAAATGATTAAAACTTTTTCTCTTAATTTAGTTGGAAATAAAGGAAAAATTGAATTTTTAAATTCTATTTATTTCGATTGTCAGGAAGTTTCCGATTTTATTCTTAATTATATCAAAATAAATAAAGAATATAGAAAATCAGAAGTTCATAAAAATACTTATTTTCTTCTAAAACAAAAATATCCTGATATGAATACCAAATTGTTTCAACAAATTAGAGATAAAGTTTTATCATCAGTTAAATCAAAACGTTTAAAGAATACAAAGAAAATTGAAGTTCCAATAATTTTAGATTATCAATCTTTTAATTTAAAATTTGAAGATAAATATTTTAATTGTTTTTTGCGTTTTTTCAGAATTAATTTTCCTTTGAAAGGAAAACGAATTATTGAGAAATTAAAAACTTCTAAGAAAATTAAGAGAATTGAGTTAATTCCAAAAAATAATGGAAAATATTTTAAAGTATTTTTTAATTGTGAAGTTGAGGATATTAAAAATAATTTCTCAAAAACATTAGCACTTGATATAAATTTGAAAAACATTTATTTGTCTGATGGTAAAAAATTTAATTTAAAACTTTACATCCATAAAAAGTTAAATTATCGAAAATATAAAAAACAAATTTTTATCCAAAACTGGTCAAATGGTTACATTAGAAAGTTAGCTTCTGATATCTCAAATTATCTATTTTCACATCAAGTAGGTTACTTGGTAATAGAAGATTTGAAAAATATTAGAAAATCCTTTTCTAGAAAAAATGGAACATCAAAAGGGAAAAATTTAAACTATTTAATGAATAGTTGTTTTCCGTATTCGATGTTCTCAAATTTTCTAGAAAATTCATGTTCAAATAAGGGCATTTTAGTTAAGAAAATCAATCCTGCATATACTAGTAGAACTTGTTCTATTTGTGGAAGTACAAATACAAATAGACCAAAACAAAGCTTACTAGTATGTAACAGTTGTAACTCAAGACAAAATGCAGATTTGAACGGAGCAAAAAACATTCTTTTGTTTTCACAAAAGAATTCGGTTACTAGTGGAGATCGTGGACTAAACTCTAAAAATAAAACGTCCGAAGCTGTGGTTCTTTAGAACCTCAGTAATTCACTGAAATACAACTAAGTTTAATATATAAGCTTAGTTGTATTTTTTTAAATTAAAATTAATTTTTAAGGAGTATTAACAAAGGTGTCAATAAGAGATAATAACATTAAACTTCCAACAGAAAAAGATTTAGAAACTTTAATGAAAAGAGGGGATTTTAAAGAATATAAAAATTGGTCAGATAGAAATTTTAAAAATATTCCTGAAAAAGGAATTGGATATAAAGTAATACAAAAAGTTGATAATATGTTTATTCCCATTATAAGATCTAATAAGTATGAAAAATGGGAAAATTTAAAATATGAAAATATAGAAAATGATTGGGTTATTTGGAACATTAAAGGATCTTCTAAAAATCATGGTTTTAGTTTCTTTTTAAAACTTGAAGAAGCAAAAAACTTTTATGATTCTTGGTTAAAAGAATTTCCAAATACAAAAAACATTTTATTTTTATATAAAATTGAATATAAAAAAGGTTTAATTAGTTATGAAACAGTTTCTTGTATTAGTGAAGTTTATACGCTAATAGGAATGTGTAGAGAATTTAAGTTTTCAGAAAAAATAGAAATGGAGTAAATTTTTTATAGTGAATTATTTGAAAAAATATTTTGATTTTGAAGCAAAAGAATGTAATTATTTGAATTTCAAAATTAAGGTTGCTCTTATTAAAAATCTACCACCAAGAGATGAAGAATTTGATATTATACGAGATATGGGATTTCCATATATTGAAAAAGTTTTTAAAAAAGAACCTCTTGGAACTGATGTGCCATTGTTTGTTTTTCCTGAAAGATGGATGTCTATTCAAGAGCAATATTATTTTATTTCATATTTAAACCTTAATCCTGACGTAGAAAAATTTAAAGAAGTTCTTTTAATATGTTCATCCCCAATTATAATTGGAAACTTTAAAAGGGAACAAATTAGAATAATAACTTTTCCCGATAAAGTTTTATTAGTTCCATGTAACTAAAAGGAGGATAAAATAAAAATGGAAAAAATAAAATTTGAATTAAAAGTAATTTATGATATTGAAAAGGGTGCGTGTATTATTGAAGAAAAAGGAATAATGAATGTAAAAGAGATAGAATGTCTTTATGGAAAAAAAGTATTAAATGAATATTTAAATTCTGATTTTTCTGTAGTTTCTGCCCATGTATTAAGTGATTGGGGATTTGATATACAACCAAACACCAGAATTGTATTAAAAAATATGACTAATTTATATCATATTTATCTTAAAGAATACTATAGTTTTGATCATATTAATAATGTTTTAAAAAAAATTCAAAAAGCAAAAGAAAATCTAGAAAAGATAATTGAAGGAAATTTTAATAATTTACCGAGAGTAGAAACGATTTCTTTTTAAAAAATATAGAAAGGATTATATAGTGAAACATTATCAAAAAATTCTAACTCTTTTTGAAAGAGATAAAAATAGAAAAGTTATTGTTGGAAAATGGTCACATTCAATGTTTGACTATCTCAAAGATAATATATGGACAGCAGATGAAAAGATTAATGGAACAAACATTAGAGTAAAATGGACCAATGGTAAAATTAGATTTGGAGGAAAAGAAGATAATGCTGATATTTCGACAGAACTTCTTGATTTCCTTATGGATAAATTTGAAGATAAAAAAATTATGGAGAGTATTTTTGGATCAAAAGAAGCTTGTATATATGGGGAAGGAGTTGGTCCAAGAATAACGAAAGGTAGTGAATTATATACTTTAGGTTCAGAAAATAAATTTCAATTTATTGTTTTTGATGTTTGGGTTGATGGGTGGTGGTTAGACAAAGATATGGTTACGGATGTCGCAATAAATCTTAATTTAGAAAGAGTCCTAAATTTTGGAGAAATGAATTTAATGACTGCTGTTGAAAAAGTTCAAAGAGATTTAAGATCTCATCTAGGTGATTTTCCAATTGAAGGTTTTGTTTTAAGACCTTTAGTTCCTCTCTTTAATAAAAAGGGAGAAAGAGTAATTGGAAAGATAAAAGCTAAAGATTTTTAAAAATAGAGTTTATCAATAAAAAATTTTACTTTTAAGGAGAATTAAAATGGAACCCTTTGAAAAAATAGTATTTATATTTAAAGATAAAAAAATAACACAATTAGCTCCAATTAGTCTTCAGATTATAAATGATTTGAAAATTGATATGGGATTTTGGAACACACTATTAGAAAAAGTATTTACTATTCTGGGTTTTAGTTGGGACGATTATTTTGATCTTGAAAGTATTTTACATTCCTTTGAAAATAAAGAAGATTTAGAATATTTTCTAATTTTTCTTAGAGTCAATAAATTTATAAAAATAGAAAATAAAGTAAAAACAAAAGAAATAATTATAAATTCAGATCCAATTAATGAAATACATGTTTGTTATTTTACCAAAACAATTGGTGATAAAATAACACTATATGAAATAGTTATTAATGAATATGAACATCCTGATTCTCAAGGTGAATCAACAATACCCCAATATGATATAAAGGATATTTTAACATTAAATAAAACCGATAAAAAGGCTGGAGCATTAATTCTAATGGAAGCAAATCAATCGAATATTGATTTGTTAATAAAAGAAGGAATTTTAAAATAAAAATAATAAGGAGATCTTTAAAATGCTTCATTTCAAAAAAGATATACAAATGAGTATTGCTTTATCCATCGTTAATAGACTCCAATATGAAATTCCATATGCAAATTTAGATTTTTTAATTCTTGAAGATTTGGGGTTAGATTATAATTTTAGAGATACTGCTATTAATATTCTAATTTACATAAAAAAAAGAAGATGAAAATGAATTAAAAAGTATTTTATATAAAAATGGATTTTCACAAGGACCAAATAGAAATATAAATAAAATTTTAAGACCAGATTGTCTTGTACTTATGGAAAAAATATTTATTTATATTTTAGTAGAAAATGATGACGATAAAGAATCAATTATTCCAAGAATATATATTGATCTTAAAACATCTTATCAAAAAGTAAATTCTTTCTTAAACAAAACAAATGATGATACTATGAAATCAATAATTGAAATAAGAAAGATGTTTGGATTTGATTATATGTTTTCTTTTATTGAAAATCTTGTTGATTCTTTTGAAAAAAAATAAATCTTAATTTTATCATTTATCTATATATATTAATTATTAATAAAAAACATTGGAGGTTTTTATGTTGAATTTGGATTCTGAGATTAAAAAGCGTATTGCTGACAGTCTATGTGAATTTTTCTATGCCACAAAACATCAATGTTTTATTGGCGGAAGTATGTCAGTAGGTTTATCCAGAAAAGAGTCAGACATAGACATAATTGTCTATTGTCATATTGATGAATTTCTACAATTATATCATATTTTAACTTCAAATGGTTTCATAAAAAGATCAGAATTTGATTATTCTGATAGTTCATCAGATTTGTTTGAATTAGGAAATCTTATTGATGTTCTGGTTCAAAGAGATTTGAAAAAATATAAAGAAGATGAAGAGTTTCATAAATATCTTAAAGATACCATTTCAAAAATGGACTCTAAGGGTATTGAAATGATTCAAAAAATGAAGGAATCTGGTGTAAAAGGTGCCACAATATACAAACTATTAAAAGAGTTTGTGAGAGCATATGATACTCTAAAATAACACATATAAAAATAGTGAATATGATTTATCATGTTCACTATTTTTTTGTTTAAAAAATCTGAATTTTATAATCTAAGTATATATATTAATTAATGGAAATAAAAAAACAGAGGAGGTTTTTATATGAATTTGTATAATGAAATATCAAGGGTAATCATAAGGGAATTGAGTCACTTGGTGACTCTTAAAAGTTATCTCATCGAAGGAAAGTATTCGACCATTTTCATAAGGTCAGATCCATTAAGTAGTGATAAGTCAAACACTATTGAAAAATGGCTATTTGAAAATAAATATGAAGTAGCAAAAGACTGGAAAAATAGTGATTCGGATAAATTCGAATTACAAAATTATCCAGACGTAATATTGGTAGATTACATAACATTTGATAAAACTAAAATATTGTCCCAAATGAGATATTTTTTGGATGACATTGGAGGGGATAAAGATTATATAAAAAAAATGGTTTCTCTTTTAGAAAGAGAATTAATTGAATTATATGGAATCAATCCCCTTAAACCATAGGTATATAAAGTAGTGAATATGATTTATCATGTTCACTATTTTTTGTTTAAAAAATCTGAATTTTATAATCTAAGTATATATATTAATTAATGAATTAAAAAAAAACAGAGGAGGTTTTTTATGTGGATGAATAAAGAAGATCTGAGGAGTATCATTGCGAAAAGTATAGTTAAATTCATAACAGATGCAGGATTTAACTGTTTTATATCCGGTAGTGTTCGAACCGGACTACTAAAAACAAAATCTGATATAGATATATATGTGTTTTGTGATGATTATGAAACTGTTTATCTCTTCAATTTGTTATATTGTCACGGCTTTGTTTTAAATAAAAGCCACACAGATTATGAAGGGATTACTCATCTCCTTGAAATGGGGGATATGGTTGATATCTTAGTTCAAACAGATCATGACAGATTCATTAAGGATAAAAAACTTCATGATATCATAGAAAAAATATTTTCTGGTATGAGTCGCGAAGAAATTGACTTATACCATATTGTAAAAGGTGAACTTAAGGGGTCCAAAATGTTTGGATTCATTAAGTTCATAATAGAGTCCTTTCAGAAAAATGCAGTAGTATAGTGATAAAAAAATAGTTTGTATTTATACTTAATACAAACTATTTTTTTGTTTAAAAAATCTGAATTTTGTTTTATATTTATATATATTAATTAATGAATAAAAATATTTTTAGGAGATTAAAATGAAAAAAATATGTATAATATTAGTTATTTGTTTGTGTATTTTAATGGGGTGTGTTTCTTCGCCAAAGAAGTTCAACCCCAAAAAGGTTGATGTAATGAATCAAGATATTGGATTTTATAGTAAGGATATGATCAATGTATTTTCTACTGGAAAATGTATTGATCAAGTCCTGGAAAGGGGGGATCAATCTGAAAAGAATAAATGAGTTGGAGGAAGTTTGCTTAAATTCCTTCAAAGAAATCCTTAAAGTTCGTTCAAAAAATATTACTTTGGGCGAACTTGAAATCTTATCTTCTTACATTTCAGAATTTCTATTTCCTAAATTAGAAGATTTTGAAATAGAAGATAAGTAAAAAAACAACAGTCTTTATGATGTTGTTTTTTTTTGTAAATTTTTTACACTTCCCATATTAATGTTGAACCAACATATATTTTAGAAATTGATGTTGATCCTAAATAAATGCCTTGAAGATTTATTAACCCCATATATAAAAGTTTAATATCACTATCCTCTTCAAAAATCCATCCTATATTTCCACCACCATCAATATTTCCATTTGTTAATAATGCATTATAATTTGATTCAGAATAAGAAAATTCAAACATTTCCATTTCATAAACAGCTATACCGGTCATTTCTTCTCCTCCTTCTAATTCCAAATTTAATCTGTAAAATCTATAAGATGTTGAATTTTCAAAATTATATATTGAAGGAGAACCAGAAGATTCATCTAATCGAGAGTCTAAAAGAGTCCAATTTTCTTCATCATTACTTCCACTTAATGTAAAATTTAATGTAAATCCATCGAAATCATAAAAAAAAGTCAAAGAATATCTATTTATAATTTTTTCATTTCCTACACCGAAATCATATTGTAAATAACTTGAATATTCGAAAGAAATCCATAAAGTTTCTGAATCATCATCAAAAGCATATTCTGGACCAAATTCTGGATATTCTGGATAAGATGGATCAGCAGTTGGAGTTCCACCAACACATAAATCATTTGAAATTTCAACTCCACCAAACACATTCACTAAAGTTATATAATTTAAATTTAATGATCCAGATGTTTGAATAAAAGAACAATCTCCTAGTTTATTTTCTATTATCAATTGTTTTTCAGCAGATCCACTTACAGAAAATGAATTAGCGGTAATATTACAAGCATATAAATCAATATTATCACAATTACTTATATTTAAATTATTACAAGTTATATTATAATATATTGATATTGTGGTAGAATTTGAAAATTCTAAATCATAAAAAGTTTGATCGTAAGATTTAAATGTTCCATTACAAATTATTTTTGAAGTACCTGATATTATTTCAAATTCATCTGAAGGAAGATTTGTAAATTGAAATGTTTCATTTATTGTCCAAATTGAATCTCCCAAAATTAGTGAAGTTGAGTCACTATCTATATCTACATTTATTGAATTTATATCGAAACCATTTGTATCTAAACTTCCAGAATGAAGATTTATATATTCAGAATAAATATCGCTTAAAAATGTTAATAAAGTTCCATATAATCTCAATCGATAAAAATCTTTTCCACCACTATTAAAAGTACATGTATTATTAAATAATATTGAAGGATATCCAGAAACAACCATATTTGAAGAAAACACACAAGATCCACTTTCAATAGTAAGGTAATTAAAAATTGAAGGTGATGTAAAATCTATAATAGGATTATTTGTAACTCCAGAAAAGTCAATACTTTTAACAGATCCAGAAAGAAAAGTTACTGTTTGGTCTGTTAAAGAAAAACTATTTGAATCAAAATAAACGTCATCAGAACTTGTAGGAGCACTTACCCCACCAGATCCTCCGCTTGTTTCAGACCAATGAGATGTATCAGACCAACTTCCCCCATTTCCAACCCAATATCTATTTGCCATTAAATATTTTATCCTATAATAATATATAATGTTGTTGAAACTTTTTCCCCTAACGCATCATATTCAGCTTGGCTTAATGAAACAATTGATGTTATGGCTGTTGACGCAATGGGATTATTAAATCCAGCATCTACAAATTCAGCTGATTTACCAAAATAAAATTTATCTTCGTCTTCAACATATATCAATTTTTTATGATAAGCAACTGAAAATTCAGGTTTTGTTGGTAATGGAATAATTTCTATATCGTGAAATTTCATTTCAAATCTCCTTTAAAAATTAAATTAAAAAAATTATAACTCCCATAATAAATCAGATCCACTATATATTTTAGAAACAGGTGATGTTCCAAGATAAATATTTCCTATATTTGCAGATCCTTTATATAAAAGATTAACATTACTTTCTTCGAAAAGCCATCCTATATTTCCACCACCATCTATATTATCATCTGTTAATAAAGAATAAAATTTTACACCTCCAGAGTTTTTATAAAGACTTACATTTCTAAGACTGACATATCCATTTGGGCCACCTTCAGTTAAATTAAAACGATAATATCTATATGGTGTATAATTACTAATTTCATATGTACCTTTATTAATCCAATTATCTAATATTATTTGGTTTACCTGAGTATCTAAAATAACCCAATCTTCATCATTATTTGACCCTTCAAACGTCCAAGAATTAACATAATATCCTGATCCTTCACATCTTATTGTATATAATTTTACTATTTCTGAATTTCCTTCACCTAGATCATATTTAACTACACATGGTAAAATATTAGTTCTCCATGCTGAAGAAAAAGAATTATAGTCAAATATGTAATTTACTGAACCAGAAGTAGTTGATTCCGCAGAAGCTGTTCCAAGCATAGGAAAACAAATATTTTCTTTTGATGATGTTTCGACATCAATTAATTTTACATTTGTTGCATATACATTATTGCCAGAAGATTTAATAAATTTTAAAATCCCTGTTGAGGTTTTACCATATATTGTTGAATTTCTTAATACTAAATCTCCAGATATCCATATTAAAGACATATCATAAAGATTAAGTCCAGTTGATCCATAAGTAATATCAGAAATAGTTAAATTATGACATTTTAAATTAGATCTCAAACTAAAATTTTGATCTGGGAGTCCTAATCTAGAAAATTCTACATCATATAATTCAACAAAAGGTTCTTTAGTCAATGGAGAAAAGATTTCAACATCAAAAAGGCTATGACAAATAATTTTAGAAGTTCCTACATCAAATGATATTTTATCAGTATCATAAATGTAAATATTATCAAATTCTAATGTGGAATTTCTAAGAAATATAAAATCAATGTATTCATTTATATCCAAAACAGTTCCTTTAATATTATATCCATTTGTATCAAAATTTCCATTACTTAAAGAAAATTTCTTACAAATTATATTACAATTAAGAGTTAATGATCCATCACTGACAGTAATTGTTAATTGTGAGCTGTCTGTATTTTCTCCACCTCCTTGAATAGTACAATTTCCAGACCCAAATAGAATAGGACAACGATAAACAACATTATCAGATAATATCATATCGCCATTATAAATAGAAATTGCCTCATTATTATCGAAAATTGGAAAATTAGTAGGATTATCACATATGAAACCATTACAACTAATACCACCCTCTAAAATTTGACTATCTTTTACAAAACTTAATGAATCAAAATATATAATATCATTTTCCGTTGGAGGAACTGCAAAATCAGTTCCGCCACTAGAAGAAGCCCAATGTCCAATTTCTCCTAAAACTCCCGAAGAATTATCTTTCGTACTATTATAGATGTAAATACTTTGTATATAATATGCGTATCTGAAAATAGATGTATAATATTCAATATTTAATGAATTTATAACAACTGAAATTATATTTTGATTTGTATTTGTTAAACTTGCTAAATTAGCCCAAGATACTCCGCTATCCGTAGATCTATATACTCCTCTCGATCCTACTCCAATTAACATTGTTAAACCATCTGGACTGACAGCAACACAATTTCCTGTTTGATCGGCAAAAACTTTCTTACTAATATATGGGATTATATTCCATTCTGTATCACCTCTATCTAACCATAAATATCCATTTGTCGATGATGACCCAGAAGTTGGATTAGGACTAAATAAAAATTTATTTCCTGATGAATCACAACTTATAGAGGGATCAAATGGTGTTCTATTTGCAATTTCATTAGAAAACGTCCAATTTTCTCCATAATCAAAAGAAAAACAAACTTGATCTGTTGCCGTTTTTCTTGTTATTGCCACAACACTCCCATTAGAACTACAACAAACAGAAAAGACACTAAGATAAGTTTCATCTTCTACCCAATCAACTCCATAATTAGAAGATTTATTTAATTTTTCAGATTTTACAGCATACATATAAATACCGTCATAACTACACGCAACTCTAGTAAAATCTCCACTTAAAGACGTATCAGTCCAAGTAGAACCAAAATCATTAGAGACATATGCAGAAGTAGATGAAATTACTATGATATATCGACCATCAGAACTTAATGCGGCATCTTTCCAAAATACGTCAATATCACCAGCGGGATATATTTGATTCCAAGTATTTCCCCCATCATCAGATAAATATAATCTTTTAGCTAATGTTTTAGTAGGTTGAAATATAGAATTAGATGAGATCATATATGATGAATTTGGACTAAGTTTAATCCAAACTAATTCAAGTAAATTTTCAACAGAATCATAGTGATCTAATGGAACCCAATATTTATTTGCCATTTTACATCCTTTAAAATTTTAATATCTTTTTATTTTTTGTTCTAAGAAAATTACAAATTAAAAAAATTATTAGATAACTTTTGTTTTTTTGTAAATGTTTTTAATAAAGTTTTATTATATATATTAATGATAAACAAATAAATAAATTCGGAGAAAAAATTATGAGAGTAGATTTAATTGTTAAGATTTTATTTTATATCATAACTGTTTTTTTGGCATATACAACAATAGAAATTATAGTTTTCGATTTATATCCCTGGTATATTGATATTTTTTTATTAACTATAAATAGTACCATAATTAAAGATGCCTTAATCTTGGATGTAAATAAAGAAGAATTAAAAATTAAATGGAAAGGAAAAACAAAATGATAGAAAAGGATACATTAATAAGTAAAGTTATAAATTTAAAATTTTTAAAAGACGTTATTAAATCAGATTTTGTAAAACTTGAAGGGTTAAGAATGTATGAAAGAAAAGAAAAATTTACAGTAACTTCTATTTTAAATAAGATTTTTATGGATAAAGATATATTTAGTAATCAAACATTTACCTTTATAAATGATGTATTTTATTTAAAAGTAAATTCAATAAAAAATGAAGATCTGGCTTCAATATCAAAAATATTTATTGATAACCAAATACCAGAATGGTTTCATATTGAAATATATACTGGAAAAGAACCAGATACTTATCTATTATATAATATAGTATTTTATAAAGAAGAATTAATGATCTATATTAAAGATAAAGATAAAGAATTATTTTTAGATTACTATAATAAAGTAAAATTAAAATAATTAAAAAAGATAAATCATTTACATATAAAAAGAAAGCGAGGTATTAAAAATGTTTAAATATTTGGTTAATTTATTTTTTATTTCAATAAGATTACAAAATGTAGTTAAACGTAGAATTGAAATGGATAGAGATATTCAAAAATTAGAAGATAAAGAAGATGCTTTATATATAAAAAGAGATGATTTATTAGATGAACTTATAGAAAAATTTAAACTATTTGAAGGTTTAGACTTAAAATTTATAAATTATCAAAAACATGTGCATCTTTTAAGATTTGAAGGCAATATAAATAATAATAAATTATCTAAAGTTTCAAAGATATTAAATATATACAATCCCTATAATTCTAATCATGTTAATTATGAATATAAAAACATAACTATCGTATTTAATGAAAACCCTCAAAAAATATTTTTTCTTGTAGGAAAATATTCTTTAGATAAATTTAATGATTTTATTAAAGAAAATAAAATTAATCTTGATAAGTCATATTTAAATGAAAAAGAATTAACAATGAAGGATGATTATAATGGGTAAACATATTCAAAAATTTCTATATCTTAAAGCCGCTGGTGATATAATAAACGCATGTTTTCCTATACTTAATTCTGAAAAAGAAATAACTGAAACAATGGCAATAATCCAACATCTAAGAAAAATAATATTAGATGATGAAAAAAATAAATATACAATTTATGATTTTTGTGCTGGAAACGCTTTAACATCTGTAACATCTGCATTTCTTCTTCCCATAAAAAAGGCAATAGCTTTTGATATAAAAGAAAGAGAAAGAAGATGGCACTTAGTAAATAAATTCGAATATAGACAAAAAGATGACGGAGATATTTATAAATTTAACATCAATGAAATAGATGAAAATTCAATTATTATTGGAATACATCCTTGTTGTGATTTATCGAAAAAAATTATTGAAATTTATAATAATTCAAAGGCAAAATATCTTATATTGATGCCTTGTTGTTATGGACAGATAAATCCAGGTTTTACTTATTCAGATGATTTTTTAAAAAGAATGGGTGGTGAATTTAATCTTTGGTGTATAGAATTGGCATCTTTATGTAAAGGTAAAAAGTTAGTAACATTGGATAAAGGATGCTTATCTGAAAAAAATATAATTATAAAGGCAAAGAAAAATGATTAAAGAAACAAATGAAAAAATAAATGAAAGAGCAAATAATTATGTTTTAATGTGTTCAAAATCTAAAGAAATCCAAGATTTATGGGAACCTAAAAAAGGTGATAATTGTCATCATGGATTTCTACCAGGTGGAGCATATTGGTTTAATATTATAAATTCTGAAGTACAAACTGCAAAAGCGAATAAAGATTATATGATATGGCTACCAAGAATTGAAGATTATATGAAAATTTTCAAAATAAGTGAAGAGAGAATACATTTATTTGGAACATTTTGGGCTATTGCTTGTCATGTTTGTGGTATGGAAAATAAAAAATATTATATGGATAATTTCGATTCATTGGAACAAATATTTTTAGGATTTTTTATGGATTCTGATCATAATAAAAGATGGAATAAAGAAAAAGAAGATTGGATATTGGAGATAAAATAAAATGGATATAAATAGAGCTGAACATGCAAGAAATTTAATGGATATGAGAAATAGATCAAAAAATATTTTATCGATTGCTGAAATTTTAAGTAAATCAAATATAATAATATCAGGTGATAGATGTAGTTTTATATCTATATATTTTGATGAAAAAGATTCAAAAGAAATATTAGATTTCACTATTTCACTTATTCAAAAAAGATTAAAAGAAATAAATGAATTGATTGAGGTATTATGAATAAAAATGAAAAATAAAATTATACATCGTTTAGTTGTTTGGATTGAATCATGGTTAGAGCTTTTGGATGGACTATGTGGAATCTTTAGTTTTGGATTTTTTCGTCCATATTTTTCTTTTAAATTCATTATCATTTATTCAAAATATTCACTAAGGAGAAGAATGAAAAGTGAAAAAGGTTGAATTAAAAATAACATATTTATCAGATAATTATGTTGATGTAACAAATAAAGATATTTCTTATGCAAAAATAAGAGGTCTATTTAAATCAGAAGATAAAAATCCTCTAGGGGATGGTTATTCTCTTCAGGTTAATAATGAAGAAGATAGAGAAAAAATAGAAGTAATGTGTGATAAAATTTCAAATGCTGTTCTTGAATGTATGAATTCTATTGGTGGAGATGAAGACCCTAAGTTTAAAGAATATAATATTACAAGACATCTTCCCTTTACATTACAAGATGGAACTGTTTTAAATCAAAAAAAAGATAATGATAATATTACAGTAAGAGAATTAATACAAAATCTATTAACATTTAATATGGATGCATCTGTAAATGTAATTTCTTGTGATGAGTTTATTGATAAATTTGTATTAACTTGGGATGGAATGCCAGGAACAACAAAACAAAAAACGAAAAATGTTGAATTTTTTATAAATAGAAAAACATCAAAGGATGTAATAAAATGGAAAAAAAAGATATAAAACTATTAATGGAAGAAGTTCTACATGAAACATTTCATGATTATGAAATAAGTGAAGATGGAAAAAATATTTCTACATGTAGCTGTGGAGGAAAAGGATTTTACGTTAAAGAAGTTTGTTCAAATGTAAATAGAACATTCGACACTCCATATGATTTCCTTGATTTAAAACATGCAATTAGATACTTAGGTCCTAATGAATGGAGAAATTTTATATCTTTTTCTAAAAAAAATTTTCTAGAATATGATAAATATAATAACTATGTAGACTTTTTTGAATTCTTATCAGATGAAAGAATTTTTCCTGAAGTAGTTGTTAAATGGATTAAATATAAAAAAGAAAGAAACGAAAAAAAAGAAAGAATAATTGAATGTCAAGATAAAATTTTAAATAGATTGAATTCAGTTAAAAAATTATTAGTTATTCTATATAATAATTCAATTGATGAAAAAAATGAAAATACTGTTGAAATAATAAATGATGAATTAATAGATTTGAGTAGATTGATTCAATTTTTAGAAAATGGAGAAACTCCAAAAGAAGATTAAAAATGAATAAAAAAACAAAAAATTGCGGAAATTGTAGGTTTTTCACTAAACTTAAAAATGAAAGATTCATTAGAGGTTTATGTGAAAAATTAGACTATTCAACTACTTCAGATTCATCTCATAATTGTAAACATTGGAAACCCATAAAATATAAAAGAATAAATAACAAAGATTCTATAAACTTAATAGAAGATATTCATATTTTTTAAAGGAGAAATTATGATAGATTTTGATGTCGATAAATTTAAAACAGAAGAACTTGAAGAAATAATACAAAAATTAAGTAATATAATTACTAAAAGATACGAAGAAAAGGTCTTTGGAAAACCAAAGTCTTTAATAGGAAGATATTTTAAGAAAAGGGATAGTGATTCATATTATTATATTTATAGTAATGATTTTTCTGACATGACAGTAAACAGTATGGTTTTTGTGGTTGGATCTGATATTTTTAGAGGATTTGAATTTTTATATGATATTAAAACTTCATACAGTTTTATAAAAGAAAACTGCAGAGAAATATCTAATGAAGAATTTATTAAAGCCTTTGATGATTTTAAAATAAAAATGTCAAATACGTTTGAATCTAAATTCAATATCATTGAAAGGAATAAAAATGGAAAAGCATGAACTTATTAACTTTTTTAAAGAACATGAAAAAGAAAATTTAAAATTTGATGAGATTAAAAATAAAAAATCGAACAGAAGAGATTTACAAGCTTTTATTATTTTAGATGAAAAATTTCCATCAAGGCAGAATATTATTGAAAATGCGATGCATCATGATGAAATAGGACTTAATATAACATTCGATCAATTATGTGAATTAGATGAAAATACGCTTCTAGATTTAATAAGATGTGGTGTTTTATTAGATGAAGAGTATGAATCTCTAAAAATGTATGTTTAAGGATATTAATAAGAATGAATAAAAAGTTTATAATTAAAGATTTTTTAGATTTTAGTAATGTATGTTTAAGGATATTAATAAGAATGAATAAAAAGTTTATAATTAAAGATTTTTTAGATTTTAGTGATGAAAATTTAAAAATAATTTCACAAAAAGCATTAAATGAATTAAAAAAAAGAGAAGATGAAAAAAAGAAAAAATACTTCAATAACTGGGTTGGAAAATGTTTTAAGAAAATAAATTCAGATGATTATTTTATAATAAAATATTTTTTTGAATTTAATAATACGTTCTATACTCTTTATTTTTCATTTTATCCAGATCAAAATCCTTCCAATATAGAATATACTTATTTATTGGCAGAACAAATTTCAAATAATTACAAAGAAATTGATTTTGAAGTATTTGTAGAAAAACTGGTTCTTTTTAAAAACAAAACTAATGTTTTCATAGATAACAAAATAGAAGAAACTAGAAAGATTATATTAAAATCTTAAAATATAAAAAAACTTTAAATTATTTTAATAAAATAGAAAGGAAATATAGTTTAAATGTATAATGATACCACTAAAATAAAAAAGAATATAAGTAAAATAAATGATTTTATAGAAAATTCATCAGAAGAAGAATTGAAAAAAATTGCAAATGAAATAAGAAATAAATTAGATAAAAAATATGAAGAATCAATGATTAAAAAAGCAAAAAGATATTTCGGTAAATATTATAAGGATAAAGATACAAATGAACATTTTTTCGTAATTGGAATAAACGAAGAAAATGAAATGATTGAAGCTTTATCTCTTAGAAGTAGCGATTTTTCCGTAGAAGTTGTTTATAAATCATTTTCTCCAGTACCAATACATATTTTTAACTATAAATATACAGAAATATCAAAAGAAACATTTGAAGATATTTTTAAAAATGCAAAAGAATCTGTTGAAAGATTATATACTGAAGCATTAGAAAAAAATTCCAAAGTAAAATGAAAGGATATAATAATATGTATGATTTTTTAAAAAATAAGTCAGAAAAAGAATTGATTGATATTTCGGATAAAATCAAAGATATATTAAATGAAATACGTCATGAATCAGTTATGAAAAAATTCCAAAAATATATAGGTGAATATTATAGATGTAAAACTAATAATGAATATATTTTAATAACAGGTATTAGTGAACATGAAATGTTTGAAACTCTATTTTTATTTTATAATTATAAAGATAATCATGTAGAAATTTCTTATCAAACATTATATCCATTAGATATTGTTGATGGAAATTCATATGAAAAAATGAATAGAGATGAATTTAGATATATATTCGATATTTCAAAAAGGCTTATTGAAAAATTATATAATGAATTAATATAAAAATATAAGAAAGGATTAATTCTAATGGATTTAAAAGATAAAAGTATAAAAGAACTAAAAAATATAATAGAAGAATGTAATAATACTATTTCTGAAAAAATAAAAGAAGAAATATATAAAAGTGTAGAAAATTATCTTTTTAAATATTTCAAAGAAATAGATTCTGAAAATATGAATTTTGTTTTTGGAATAGGAGAAGATAAAGATGCCGTAAATATGTTTTCAATACAATACTTTCAAGAATCAATTGGTTTTTCAAGTTGTTATAATGTTAATGCAGAATACTTAAAAAGAGATTGTAAAGAAATAACAAAAGAAGAATTTGAAGCTAAAATTAAAGAAGCAGAAAAGGAAATTTATAAATTATATGAATCTGTTCTCAAGAGATGACAATACTAAAATTGAAGGTGACTTTTTTGATTTAAAAAATAAATTTATTGAAAATATGAAAGAACTTTCAGACAATGATCTTAAAATGTTCAAAATTGAAATAGATAAAGAAGAAAAAAGAAGGGAAAAGGAAAAGTATCCTCTGATAGGAAAATTCTTTAAATCAAAAGAAAAAGAAAAATATATCTATATAAAATCTTTTTGTTTTATTTATTTTGATTGTCTTGTTTTAGAAAATAGAAAAAATATTAATTTCATTGATATTTCTAATTTGTTAACAGAAATGGAAATATCAAAAGATTTTATAGAAATAAGTAAAGAAGATTTCATAAAATTTTTCGATAATTTTACAGATTCATATAAGGATGAAAGAGAAATGGTTTTTGATATAATAAATATGGAGGATTAAAATGGATTTAAAAGATAAAACATATGAGGAATTAAAAGATATTTGGATAGAAATTGCAGGTATGTTAGATAAAAGAGAGAATGAAAAAACTAATAAAAAATGTTTAGATTTAGTTAATAGATGTTTTAGATCTAAAGATTCAGATTTATTTTTTAGAGTTGAAGGTCTTGGTAAAACGAGTTATGTTTATTGTACAGAATTGTCTTTTTCAAGTAATGGAAAATATTTTGATATCTCACTTGAATTTTCAATGTACTATAATAGTTTATTAACTGATCCATATATTGAAATATCAAAAGAAGATTTTCAAAAACAAATTGAAAGACTTAAAGTTGTGGTGAATAATCTAAAATAATAAAAAATTGAGGTAGACTTTACATCTACCTCAATTTCTATAATAAATCATCATCCTTTCTATATTTATTTCTTATTTCTATTCTTTTTCTTATTTGATAATCTTTTAATATACTAAAGATCATATGAAAATAATTACTCAATCTATGAAAAACAACCAATAAAACGAAACTTAAAATATATCTGTTATATAAAAAATTAAATAATAACATAGAAAATGCACCAGACCAAACAGATGAACAATAATAACAGCTTATTAATTTATTTGTAAATGTTGATAATGATTTAAACCAATTTCTAGGTTTTTCAAATATTTCAGCTTTACAAATTAATTCTGTAATAGCCTCACAAAATATAACCATTAATATTATTTCTATTATAAATTTTGTCATTATCTATATTCCTTATATCCACATATTGAACAATAAACTAAAGTTTTTTCTTGACCACAGCATGGTGATTTAAATTTTAAAATAGCTTCACATAAAGGGCATTTTTCTTTTCCATAATTTTTTTCGTATTTGTGTATTTCTTGAGATAGCTCACTCACTTTTTCATTTTTCAATCTATTTGCCCATTCTTCAACCGTTAGTTTTGAATAATATTCATTGCTACATTTTCTACAAACCCACGTTGTACTATATATGCTATTATCTGGTTCTAATCTTAGTCCCATTTCTGAGTTACATTCACATCTAGGTCTTTTTAAACCTATTAATGGATTGTTTTTTTGATATTTAGTCATATCTGAAAAATTCATGATTAAACCTTTCTAAGTATATTTTTATTTTTGTTCTAAGAATTCAGTATATTGTGCTTAAAATTTTGGAGGAAATTTATGGAAATTAAAAAATCTAAAAAATCTATTTTATTAGGTTTATACAAAAATATTAAAATTAGATTAGGAGTTGGAATAAAAATAAAAGGATATTTAAAAATTTATAGTCTATTTATTTCTATTGGAAGTGAAACTTTATTAGAAAATTGTGAATTTATTGGAGAAAATCAAATTGGTAGAAATAACGAAATTTTAAATACTTCAATAACCAATTCAAAAATAAATGATAATTCTAAATTAATTAATTCTAAATTAATTAATTCTACCATATTTGACCCTTCTGAAATATTAAATAGTACAATATTAATTTCAGAAATATATCAAAAAACACATATTACAAATTCAAAATTATGTACAGTTAATGTTTTTAATTCTCTTATTTGTGATAGTGAAATTTTTTACACTGAAATATTTTCAAATTGTTTGATAAATAATTCAAAGGTAGAAAAAAGTAAAATTCATTCTTCTTGTCATATAAAAAAATCTAACATATCTTATGGTATAATAAATAAAGGATCTTTGATTTCAAATTCTAATATATATGATTCAATTATAGGAGAATTTTCTGATGTAAATAACAATACAGAAATAAAAGAATCTATTATACCCGAATGTTCATTAATATCAAAAACAAAAGTAAGCAATGGTGTTGAATTAATAACTGTTTCTTATAAAAATATTATGATTAAAGAATGTTTTGATGGTTCTTTTAAAATTAGAATTAAAAATAAAACTAAAAATGCAGAATTTATACTACATGATAAAAAATTTATAAATAATATTTCATATATTGATGATAATGAAAAAACAACAATGGAAAATCTTATTAATCTCATACATAATTTTAGGGAAAATTTAAGATGAACTTATTTATTAGTAATGAAATTTTAAATAAATGTAAAAAAATTTATAAAATTAAAATTGGAAAAAATGTAAAAATATTATATAATAATTTCAAATTTTACGGAACTGAAATAAATATAAAAGATGGGCGTTGTTTAGACAAAAATTTTGAGACAATGCTAATATTAAAAGAAATTGCTTTATCATATTACTTTCCAATATTAGGAGCAAATTAAATGAATTTAAAAGTTTGTGATTTTGGTTTAATAGAGGTAATGAAACAATTTATTAAAATAAATTTAGGAAATAATGTAAAAATTAATAAAGATTTTAAATTTTATGGTGTTTCTTTATTTTTAGATAGTAATATTGTATTAAATAATAATATAATAATTGAAGGTGATTGTAAAATATATTCTGATACTTATTTAGATGGAACAGTATTAAAAAATTGTTTAGTTTATCCATCAAATACCATTCAAAATTCTATTTGTTCTGATTCAAAATTTTATATGGGTAATAAAATTCATGGTTCAAATATAGTTAAAAGTAATATCGAATCGAGTGATATATATAGATCTGATATATATAATTCTAAAATATTATCACATTCAAGTATTAATGAATCTGTTATTCGTGGATCTTTCATTTTTGATTCAGCAGTAAGAAATCAATCTAAAATAATAGAATCAAAGATTCATGAAGATAGTGAAATAATGTCATCAGAAGTAAAATCTTCAAATATTCACGAACATGTAGTTGTAGTTTCTTCAAAATTAGATGAAACAAATGTATTTAATTTTTCAAATATTTTTAAATGTGATTTAAAATTAGTAGATATTAATGATAATACTGTATTAAAAAATGAAAATCTTCTTATGAATAATCCTTTTTGTTTTAAATATGAAGATATAGTCATTAAAAGAATAGAACACAATAAATTTTATGTATTATGTGAAAATAGAAATGTTATATTTAATAAAGAAGATATTCCGAAGGTTTTACAAGAGTTTTATTTTTTTACAGAAAAGGAAAAATTTAAAATATTTAAAGAAGCAATGAATTTACTTTATTTAGAAAGATCTTAAAAAATGAATTTATCTATAAGCAATTATAAAACCAGTGTTTTAATAAAATTATCAGAATACTTTAAAATATATATTTATGGATATTCTCAAATTGATAAAACTTTAAAAGTATTTTCTAAGGAAGTTATTATATTTCCCAATTGTATTTTTAAAGAAAATATTATTTTAGATGGAAAAGAAACAAAAATTTATGATTTTTGTGAGTTAAAAAATTCTACAATTAATGATTCAGAAATTTACTCCAAATGTTGTATAGAAAACAGTAGTATCATTAATTCTGGAATATTGGGAAATGCAAACATTAATGATTCTAAAATATTTCGTTCTCAAATTGGTAAATATAATAATGTAAATGCATCAGTTATTGAAGAAAGTTTTTTATCTCATTGTATAAGTTTAAAAGAATCTAAATTACTAAATTCTAATGTAGGTAACAATTCTATTTTAATAAAAAATATAATACAAAATTCAGAAATTCATAAATTATGTTGGATAACTTTATCTGATATTTTTTCATCTACTATTTCAATTGAAACTTTTATAGAAAAGTCAACAATAGATATTTGTAATATTGGAATCAAAAATGTGATAAATAAAGAAAGTTTTTTAAGAGATGTTTCTACAGAATCATTAGTATCAATAGGCGAACAATGTTCATTAGACAATTGTAGAATACCTTATCATTCAAAACTAAATAATTATGTAAAACTTACTTTAGATAAAAATTTTTTAATTTTTGAATGTGATGGTTTAAATGTACATCAATTGAACGAAGATACTGTAAAAATAAATTCGACAACTTTTAATATATTTGAAGTACCAAAAGATACAATTTATAATTTTTTAATAAATAATTATGAAAATAGTTATTTAAAAATTTCATTTTTGAATAAAATATTAGATCTTATATATGAAAGGAAAAAATATGCAACTCCTGAAACAAAATATACTCAATATCAATACAGGAATTATAACACATCAAGTTAATTGTATGGGTGTAATGGGAGCAGGTATAGCTTTAGAAATTAGAAAAAAATTTCCTAAAGCATATTATTATTATAAAAGAAATCCACCTCAATTAGGAACAGCACAAGTAATTAAAATTAATGAATTTGAAAATCTATATGTTTGTAATATGGCAGGTCAAAAGTTTTATGGTATAAAAGGAAAATATACGGATTATAATGCCGTTAAAAAGGCAATGACCCAATTAACTGAATTTGCTTTAAAAGAAAACCTTGAAATATATGTTCCTTATAAAATGGGATGTAATCTAGGTGGTGGAGATTGGAGAGAAGTTGGTAGAATTTTAAATCTAATAAATCCTAATATTATAGTTTGTAAAATAGATTAAAAAATATGTAATTTTACAACTAACTATATATATTAATTTGTGAGGATATTTAACATGTTATTTTTTCAATCTAACAATAAAAAACTGAGGAGGAAATAAAATGAAAATGAAAATGAAAATGAAAATCAAATATGCGTTCTTGTTTGTAATGGTACTGTTTTGTTTGATAGGCGTATTCACATTTGTATTCGGACTTTTCACTCCCATAGAACATTATAAAGTCGCATATTCGCTGTCAAAAGATGGAGAAAAAATATGTTTTATTGGAGATAACCAAGACAATATAATTGCCATTCATATAAAAAAGGATGGCAAACTGTTAGAGGCTTTTTCAAGAAAGGATAAAGATTCATATTGGTATATATATACTCTGTATCATTATGATAATAATGATAAATTAACGTCAACGGAAAAAACAAATATTCCTAAGCATGTTATGGAAAAAGTAATTAAATCAAAAGTTTAAAAACTTAAAGAAGGAGGATTGTTATGAAAAAATTTTTCATGACCAAATCAGGATTTCTTTAGGTATACTTCATAAAAAGCGGAATTGGTGCAACCCAAACGAGATGATCTGGAATGGATCATAGGGTTGCCAGATTAACTTAATAATATTCCTATTGGAAAAGAAAGGCTTCGACCAATATAAATGGAGCCAGGAGGTAACAATGTCAAGAGATACTCCCAAGTAAAAAAAACTTAATTGAAATAGAATAAATTAATTAAAGTTGTGTCAGTTGAAAAAAGTAGGCGGTGCTCTTTGGAATAGGAAACGAAATGAACGATATTAAAAAAGTTCATTAGTTTCCTATTCCCCATTTATTTTTTTGTCTTAATATCCCCATTTATAAAACATATTGAATCCTAATATTGGAAGTTTTTCTTTTCCTCTATCAGTTGAAAAGAAAACACTTGCTTTTTCAAAAGAGAAAGTTAAAAATCCATTATCTAATATAATAAAATCATTCTCTGAATGATATATACACGCACACATATGACCTGGAACAATTATCATTCCTATTTTATCATCAGGAAAACCAGCATCTCTTAATTTCCTCCAAATCAAAACTGCAAATCCATCACAATCATCCTTTTGTTCTTTTAAAACTTCACCTGATGTTGCCCAATAATCATTTATTTTGAATTGATCTATGTCTTTAACATATTTAAAATTTATCAAACATTCTTTATGAATTTTTTTTGCCAAATCTAAATTTATAACTCCAGATTGAATTTCTTTTTTAGGATTAGTTTGTTTTTCTCTTTTTTGCCAATCATAAACACTATGACTAAAATTTGTATGGGGAAAAGTTTTTTTTGTGAAATCTAATCTATCTCTATTTCTATTAATAAAATTCCATATTCTATAATAAAGATTATAAAAGGGTAAATAAAAACCTAACTTAACTTCAAATAATAATTTTTTAAAGTCCATAATATTAAATCCTCTTTTTATTTTTTTGTTCTAAAAATATGAAAATATTCATTATAACTATATATATTACTAATTGATTAAAAAAATTTGAAATTGTTGTTTACTATTGAAAAAGAAAAAAAGTAAAATCAATCTAAAAAAGGAGAAATATGATGATAGTGTATTATAATGAAACATTTTTTAACTCTAATAAGTTAAAAGATGTAGTGCCTTTTTATACAGCGGCACTTCCTAATAATGTTACTTTTCTGATGTCGATGGGATATAGCGGATGTTCTATAGCATCGGCAATGTTATTTAATAGCAAAAGGGATTTAAAACATATAGCTATTAGAAAAAGTTTAATTAATGAGCATTCTCCTATAGGAGGGTGTTATCCAGATAGTTCTGATGTTATCTGCATTGTAGATGATGTCATACAATCTGGACAGACGATTATTAATATATTTCAAGGAACTCCCATAGAAATAACTGATAACGTCAAATATATTTTAATAGGTCGCAAATTGGGAAATGCTTGGGATAAAGTTGCCAAAGACTTCTCTTTAGAGAAGATCAAATTGATAGAAATTTTTAATGAATAAAAATTAATATAAAAAAGGGAGATTCAATATCTCTCTTTTTTTTAAAAATTTAATATATTAAATCATTTTCTATATATATTAATAATAAACAAATATTTTTTTATTAATAATATAAAATACTTATAGGAGAATGAATATGATAATTGAATATAATTCAACTTTTTTTAATTCTGAAAAATTAATAAAAGCAGCATCAGAATATAAAATACTCCTTCCTGATGATGTTAATTTTTTAGTATCTACAGGTTCAAGTGGTTGTTCTATTGCATCTGCCCTATTGATGCTGTGTACAGATAAACACTTATATCATTTAAATTTTAGAAAAGAAGGAGAAAGCTGTCATTCTGGTTTAATTGCTGGATCGACAATGAAGATAAAAGGAAATGGGTGTATAGTAGATGATTTTATGGATACTGGAAAAACTGTTTTATACATTATAAAAAAATTTAATTTAATTTTTGGTGGTGATGATAGAATTACTTTAAAATATATAATGGTGGGAAACGATTCAGCAGATACTTTTAGTTATTTAAATGGAGTTAATAATTCTAATTCTAAATTAATAAAAGATATTAAATTAATATCTATACCTATAAAATAAGGAGATATTTAAATGATGGAAATATATATTCGTTATTATAGATGGGTTTGTCCTTATTTACCACCAATTTATGACAATAAAAATGATCAAAAGAGATATAGACAATTTGAAAAGAATGTAAATAATTTAACTGCAAATAAATTTAAAAATCAAACATTTAAAAATAGAGTTAAAGGTGCTCGTAAAATATATTTTTCATGTGGTAAATAAAAATAGATTTCTCATTAAAGAAAATAAAGGAAATTAAAAAATGAAAACTTTTATCGGTCTTATTATTGTCTTCATTATTATGTCTCTTTCAACTTTATCTTTTGCTGAAAAAGGGAATATCGTTTATATTCCACAAGATGTTAAAGAAGTAAAATACGCAGAATATTCAAGTGGTGGAAGTGGATCAAGTGCCATTATATATGTAAAGGTTTTATGTTTAATGGAAGATGGATCTACAATTCTTTATACTGATTCAAAGTTCTCTGTTAGTGGATCTATAGGATTGGGAAGATTTACAATTCCCATAGACTTAGGATTTATTGGGGAAGAAGAAAAAATTATACAAAACGAAATATTAGAAAAAAGAGAACCAAAAAGGTTTTACATTTTAATTGAAGAATGTTAATTTAATTTTAAATGAAAGGTAAATAACATGACTGAGAAACCTATTTTTGTATCCCCTATATTTACATATTGTGAGCATTATTGGTGGTTTTGTCCTCGATGGATTAGTAAAACATATAATATAGATTTATGTCGTTCAAAAATGGAAAAACTTTTTAAAAATTTAAATTCAAATAGAATAAGAATAAAAATATTTGAAAAAAAGATAAAAGGGTCTAAGAAAATATATTTAGATTTCTTATCATTAAACAATAGTAATATTGATACTGTTAAATGGGGGTTTAATGAATGTACTACTGAACTATTTTATCTTGAAACAATGGAATATATTTTAAAAAATTTTCCAAAGGAGATGATAGAAAAAAAAGAAGCAATACCATATTATATTGTAGTCAAAGAACTTAAATCAATATAAGGAGATTATATGATAGTAGAAATAATAAAGAATCTATTGGAGAATGAATTTTCAGGTGGAGAAAAATTGATAAAACTCTTACCAGAGTTAATTGAGAAAATGCTTGAATTTGGAAAAGAAATTCCTGAATTTAATGAAATATTAGGAGAAATTGAAAAATCAAATGATTTAAAACTCCTTAAATATCACAAGAGATTAAGAGAAGGTCAATATAGAGAGAAGTATTTTGTATATTTAAATATTCCATAATGGAATTTTGAATATAATAAAAAGAATTGATTCATATCAATCAATTCTTTTTTTTGTTTTTAAACATCAAAATTTAATCTGTAAACCAATAATATTACTATATATATTACTAAATGAAAATAAAAAATGAAAGGAGGTTGTTCTATGCGGGAATTTTTAATAATAGGAAAATTTCAAGATGCACTGGATTTTTTTAGAATAGCCTCCAATAAGGATTTTTATAGTGTGGGGGATATTATGAAAAATATTCCACTTAATGAGAGATGTGTTTTTAAAATATCTCAAATAGAAGAAATAGAAGCTATTCCTTTAGTATTTAACAATAATAAACTAAAGGAAGTCCTTCAAAAGTATATTTATGTTTATGTATATTCAAATTTAAATGGGGAATTTATTCCAAAAATATTGTTAGAGGAAGATAGTCTATTTATGACTATCTTATTTGAAGGACGAAGTAATTCATATAAAAATGGAGGATAATATGATTTATTTAACAAATACATTTTCACCGTTGATGTTAGAAAAAGGAGCAAGGGCAGAAGTTGCAGAGATGAGATTGGATCAAATTTCAGTTCCATTCAAAGAAATGTCTCATGCAATTTCGCATGAAACAACATCAAAAGTATTTTCCACATTACTTGGTGAAGAGATTAACTTTAATAGAGTTAATCTATGTCTTAAATCTGGGGATCAAGTATATTGTATCATCCCTTCATTTAGGGCCAATGAAGCAAGAGAGTTCACGAAGGAGGAGATAGAATCTTCTCCTATTCGCGTATTTTATGTTTACATTTTCTAGGGAGGATAAATGCTGATTGATAATGGAAAAGTGTTTAATATGAAAGGAGAGATAATTGCTTATATTCTCCCCTTTCTTTCATCTATCGGTTTTGCTTATATAAAACCGGTAAATCGAAAAGGATTTTTACTAGATTTAGAAGATCCCAGACATTGGGAATTGCTAAATCGAAAATTATTTTCATAAACCAAAATGGGAACTATTAGTTCCCATTTTTTTTAAATAACATCAAAGAAAATGGAAAAGGAATTTCTAAAAATAAAAGGAGAAAAAATTTATGAAAAAAATATATTTGTAATATCAATAATCATTTTTATAATAATATTTTTGGTAGGACTTACTTTTATTGGTCCAAATAATGAAACACAAACAGATTTATTAAAAAATGATATAAAATCATTTCATTGTTTTTACTTAGATGAAGATATTACCAAAAATAAAAATTTTGGTAATCTCAAAATGGAAGTATCATCTGAAGGAAATTTTTATAAAAGAGTAAAATGTTATCAAGAAAAAAATATTATTATTCTTGATAATGTTAAAGTAGAATTTGTAAATTATTACTGTTTAGATAATATATTGTATGAAATAGAAATATATATATCTAAAAAATGTAAGTCTGAAATTTTAAAACATATTATTTGGGAAGACAGACATATTAATAATATGAAATGCTATAATGGATATCAAGATTTAAATCTTATTACAATAAAATCATTAAATGTGAATGATGATAAGATTTTTGAAATGAAAAAAAAATACCATTATTGAAGTTTTTAAATGAAAATAAAGGAGAAAAAAGGTATGTGGGAGAAGTTTATTCTCCCACTTTCATTTATTTTTTTGTGAATTTTTTTATTGATTCTATTGTATCATTGAAGACTTTATCTTCCATTTTAATTAAGTCTTCTCTTTTATTCATATCTCTAGTTTCTAAAATCTTTTTGCATGTCTCTAATGATTTAAATAATTTTTTACTATCATCATCAATTTCTTTAATAGATCTACAATTTAATCTTTTAAGATTATCTGAATATTCAATAACATCACAATTACAATAATGATTTTTTCTTCTATCTATTATTGTAATCTCTTCATCTGTTCCCTCAGAATAACACATATTATAACAAAGACCACATCCATTTTTAATTTGTTTTTGTTTCATTTTAGGGTGAATAATTTTATTATCATCAAATAATTTTCTTAATTTTAATCCCATATCATTTTGAAGTTTATTAAAATCACAACATACTTTTGGAGTTTTATTAATATCTCCCATTAAATCATAATTAACAGAAAAACAATTTCCATAACAATTTGAATTTTTTAATAGCGAACAATGACCACACCTATCCTCTAATTTATCTTTAAAATTAATAAATTGCTGTCTTGGTTCTCTATATATTTCATATTTATCATCTTTTATCCTTCCTATAAGGAAAGGAGATTTTAACTTTTCTTCTAATGATAAACCATGTTTATTAAATCTTTGACATGCAAATTGTAATCCCTCAATAGACCAAGCAGAATAACCAGTTCCAGCACCACATGGATTTCTTATAATCTGTTCTGATCCATTTCTTAACATTATATCTGTAAAATGTTTTAAATCTATAAAATTATTTCTTTTAGCTTCCTTTAAAATATAGTCAATACATTTATTAAATTGTTCTTCTAAAATATCAAATTTTTCTTTTGTCCAATCATCTTCAAAAACAGGAGAAAAAGAAAATTCCTTCATTCCCAAACCTTCAATAAAATATAAAAAAGAATCATAAAACAAATGACAGTTATCTGTTGATATAGATAATCTAACTTTTTGTTTTGGAAAGAATTTAACAATTTCTCTTAAATTTTTATCTATTACTTTCCAAGTCCCTCTTCCATTTTTGAATTTTCTGTGTTTATCATGAGCTTCTTCAACACCATCAGATGAAACTAACATAGGAGATTTATTTTTTAAACACCATTCAGCGACTTCTGCTGTGTATAAAGTTCCATTTGTAGTTCCACCATATGTAAGTGTATTATTAGATATTTCATCTCCATATTTAATAAGTTTTTTCATTAATTCAAATTCTAATAATGGTTCTCCACCCCAAAATGAAATATTTGGAGTTTTATTAGAAGAAGAATCTAACATAACATTTAAAAACCAAAGATCAATTATTTTTTTACCCATTTCTTCAGATAAAACTTTTTTGTTATGTTGAGAATGTGTAAAACAATAATCACATGCCATATTACATTCTTCTGTTAAATCTATCGTACATGAACTTTGATGTGGAATTTCAAAATCATCATTCATTATATTTATTTTCCTTTCTAATCCCATTTTGCAAAATTAAGTAAATTATCTTTAGTGATTTCTTCATTAATATCATTTACAGTTTCTAAATCAAAAAATTTACTTTCATCTAATCCTATAAATTTTACTTCATTAACAATAGGAGAACCTTCTTTATATATTCTTACAACAACATATCCTTTTTCAAAATCTATTATTTTATTTTCATAAGTATTCAATAATGAATTTTCAAGATTTGCACAAAAAACAAAATATTTTGAATCTTCTATTTTTAATGGAATGTTTTTATTCAAATCTAAAGTAATTTCTTTAAGAGTTTTATTAATTACATTATAATCTCTAAGATATGACTTTAAATTAATTAAAGCATTAGTTATTTCTTCTGACAGAATAGAATGATCATTTTCACCTTCTGAACAAATTAATCCACTATCATCTCTAAAAGTTGGAAGAATAATTCTCCCAACTGATTTAAATAAATTAAGATTATATTCATGTCTTATTTGTCTTTTTAATTGAAATTCATTTATCCAATGATTTAACATAAAATTTTTATCTCTAAAAACAATTGTTTTTTCTTCAGGAAGAAATCTAAAAACATTTTCAATACTTGATACTGGATAACTTTCTATAAATAAACTTTGTTTTAATTTTATTGTATCTATATCTAAAGTTTTAATTATATTTTCTATTTCTTCGGTTCTTGAATAAGAAAAATTATTAAATGAAATATAATCTATATTTTCTTCCAGAATTTTAAAGTTCTCTTCACTTTTAGATTTAAGATAATCTGGATCTTGAATTATATTTTTTTTAACATCTTTATTTGTTATATTATTTGAATAAACATTACATGTCGGAGAAAATAAACAAACCATTTTATCAACCATTGGTTTAATCATATTTATCTTATTTAAAAAATTTTTACTTAAAAAAAGATATTCATAATCAACCATTAATAAAATTAAAACTCCAATCGTTTTAACATCATCTGAAAATAAATCACTATCATGTATATTATCAACTGTTAAAATTTTCATCTTTTAATCTCCTTAAATCCCTATTGTAATTGAATTCCCTTTTCTATTTTTATTTGCAATTTTATCAATTCTTGGGACAATTTCTTTATAAACTCTACACCAAGGACTTTTCATCCCTTCTTTAATTTCACCATAAGCCAAAGATTTATCATAAGGACATCCACCTTTACATGTATGTTTAACTTTACATTCTCTACAATCATCATGACAATATTTTGAATTTGAAGAATAAATATATTTTTCATCTAAAGCTAATTTTAAAGGATTCGGTGTCCATAATGTTCCTTTAATATCATCTAAAGCTCTTATACAAGGACCGACAGATCCATCTGGATAAACATTAAGATTTGCTCTCCCACAAGTTCTATTTGGAACATTTGGAATTAAAGCATCAAGAATAACATATTTTACATTTGTATGATATCCCTTTTCAATATATTTTTCAAAAACATCTAAATATTCATGCAGAGCTTTTATAAATTTAGTTTTATATTCTTCATTTGAATGTTGTGTTTGATCTCTATAAATTCTTACTCTAAATCCATTTGAAATTCCAAATTCTGCTAATTCTTTTAATCTTGGGAGATTAGATTCATATGCTGTTAATTTAACTTCTTGTTGAACTACATTTTTCATTTTACCAAAATATTTTGATCTTTTCGAAACTTCATCAAATGATAAATCTGTTATATTAAAAGACATTAAAGAAGGATAAACTAATCTATTCAAATCTATTTTATCAATCAAATCAAAATTAGATGAAATATGGTGATAAACCCCTTGAACATTATTTTTTTCCATATGTTCCATTATCCCAACAATTTTATCAAATTCTAAAAGAGGTTCACCACCCAAATAAACAAAACAAGAATACTTAAATCCATGAAGATTATAAACTTCTACTAACCAATTTAATAATCTATTATAAACATCATCTGGCATTACGAAATTATTTTTTCCACCACCAGCAAAACAATTAGTACAACTTCTAGTACAAGTATAATTTAAAAACATATTAATCCAGAATAAAGGATATGTTTCAAATCCCTTACATCCTGTTTTTCTTCCATCTTCCTCTCCCATTTCAAAATCTATTTTTTCTCCTAAAGTCATTGTTTTAAAATCTACTTCTTGCATTTACAACATTCTCCTTTACATTCATTTTTTCTTTCTAACAAACCAATTGTTTTAGATAAAACATCATTTTCAAGATCTTTCATCTCTTTAGTTTTGTTATCAATTTTATCATTATTTGCTAAGATTTTCTTTGACAAATTCAAAAATGTTTTTAACATATCATCATCTTTTTGAATTTCATTTTTTTTCCTTGAATTTTCAAATCCTATATTATCTGAATAAGAAACTTGATAACAATTACATGTTCCATTATTTCTTTTATCAAAATGAATTATTTCATTTTCTGTCCCTTCTGCATAACACATATTATAACAAACACAACCAGAAGGAGTATTTTTCTTATCTCTAACAGTCTCAAATGGCATCTTAATATTATTATCTCTATATTCTCTTTCTAATCTCATACCAATTTTATGTTGAATTTTATTAAATGTACAACAAACATCTGGAGATACATTAATATCACCAGTTAAATCATAATTTACCGCATAACAATTTCCAACACATGATGATCTTCTAAATATATTACAGACTTCACATTTTATTGGTGTCTTATCTTTAAATGAAACAAAAGGTTCTCTTGCCTCATTATACATAAAATATTTATTATCTATAATTCTCCCTATGACAAATGGTGATTTTAATCTTTCTTCTGTTGATAATCCATGTTTATTAAATCTATGACATGGAAATTGAATTCCATCAACACTCCATGCTGAATATCCATTTCCAGCACCACATGGATTTTGTTTTTCTTTTAAATTTCCTCCATTAATCATTTCATCTTTAAAATGTTTCAATATAATATGATTTCCTTTTTTAGCTTCTTTTATTGTATAATCAGCAAATCTATTAAATTGATATTCTAAAAGTTTCCAGTTTTCTTGATTCCAATCACCTTCGAAAACAGGAGAAAAAGCAAATGATTTAATTCCCAAATCTTCTATAATATAAATAAATGAATCATATAATAAATGAAGAGTATCGGCAGCAATTGAAACTCTGACTCTTTGATTAGGATTAATTTTCATTGCTTTTCTAATATTAGAATCAATAACTTTCCATGAACCTTTTCCATTTTTGAATTTTCTATGCATATCATGAGATTCTTCATTTCCATCTAATGATATTAAACATGCCATTTTATTTTCAAGACTCCATTCGACAATTTCTTCTGTATATAAAGTGCCATTTGTCGTAATAGAGAATTTATCAACTTTATTTTCAGTAATCTCTTTTGTGTAATTAGCTAATTTTTTTAATAAATCAAATTCTAATAAGGGTTCTCCACCCCAAAATCCTATCTCTACATCATTTCTATTTTGATAATCTGTTTTTTCAAGCCATAATCTTATGATTGTTTTACCCATTTCTTCAGAGATTACTTTTCTATTATGAAGAGAATGGGTAAAACAGTAGTCACACGCCAGATTACAACCTTCAGTTAAATCAATAGTACAAGCTCTTGGTTTTGGAAATTCAATTTCTTTCAATTTTTTATATTCCTTTCTCAATAATTTGTTTTTCATATAAATATGGAAGAGTATTAACAGAAAATTTTGTTAAATCTATATCTGATAATGTTACAATATTAAACCATTTATTCTCATCTAATCCTATAAATTTAATCTCTTCCCAATAAGGATCTGATAAATTATCAGTTCCATAAATAACTCTCATACAACCTTTATTTACTTTTGATAAATCAACTGTTCCTCTTACAAATAATTCAAAATCATCAAATGTAACAAAATACTTATAATTAATATTATGTCTATCTAAATTTTTATTAACTTCTTCAATAAAATCTCTTACTGTTTTATCTTCAAAAGAAACAGATTCCATATATTTTTTAAGATTTAATCTTATATTATGAATTTCTTCATTTTCTACAAATGATGAAGGTAATAATCCATCAACATCTCTCAATAAAGGAGTCACTAATCTTTTTCCAGGATTACTTGTATTACTAAATAAATAATTTCCACTATTTCTAAATTCTTCATATGCTTTATATTCACCAATAACTCTAAATAAATCATTTTTTGATTTAAATCCAATACAAATATTATTATTGATGCTCAAATTATTTAATGCTTTAAAAATTCTATAATTTAATCCAAACCATCCATAACTTCCATCATATTTAGATGTTGTTTTTACTGAATTTATTTCAGTTAATTTTGATAAAATATAATCACTATCTGTTTTTAAATTATTAATAACTAAACAATAATCTATATTATTTTTAAAATTATCATTTGTTAAATCTTCTAAAGCACTAAAATCTATAATTTGATTTTTCTCAATTGAAGATTCTAGATTTACACAAGAATCTATAACAACAACATAAATAACTTTATCAACCAAAGGCTTTATATAATTTAACATATAATCAAATTCAGGAGACAAAGATAACTTATTATTACTTATAACAGGACCACTAAAAATTCCAAAAGTAAGATTATTTTCATTTCCTAAAATTGAATCTTTAATTTCAAAATCATTTACAATTATCATATTTTTATTTTCCTCTCTATTTTTTATTTTATATTTTTATGACCAAGGATATCTATAAACAGTCGCATTACATTGAATACAACTTTCTTCTGAATAACAAGAACAAGTATCAGAATTACATGACCCATCACAAGAACAAGTATCAGAATTACATGACCCATCACAAGAACATGAGTCTGAATTACAAATTCCATTACAAGTACAAACATCAGAATAACAAGACATATTACAAAGATAACAATTTTTTCCATCATAAGAGTAACATGATGAATAACAATTTGAACACGCATCCCCATTACAAGAGGCGTTACAATCACATCCGTCAGAATTACACCCAATATTACAAGAACATGAGTCTCCATTACAAGATCCGTCACAATCACATGAGTCTGTTGAGCATCCTCCCTCTACATCACAAGAACAAGTATCTCCATTACAAGTCCCATTACAAGAACATGAGTCTGAATTACAAATTCCATTACAAATACAAGTGTCATTATAACAGGAGTGATCACATAAACTACAACTTTTTAAATAAGAATAACATGATGAGTAACAATTTGAACAAATATCCCCATTACAAGTCCCATTACAAGAACATGTGTCTCCATTACATACTCCATCACAAGAACATGTGTCTGAATTACAAGATCCATCACAAGAACATGATGAGAGATAATCACCAGAATCACATAAATAACAATGACTTATCTGTAAATTATTCATAACTGTTCTCAAGTTTTCTAAAGTATAAGATTGAAAATTATTTGGATTAGAAACACTATGTTGTACATTATAAATATTAACAGGTCTTATAAAACAATGACCATTCATTCCATTTACCGCTGAAAAAACATCAAATCTAAGATCTTCAAAATTTGAAACTTCACTTCCGTAAATAGTTACCCCGTCAATTAAATTATTATAATTACTATCACTATAAATATAAATGAAATATCTCCCAAATGGTCCTATATTTATATTTCTAAAGAATTTTACATAGTATGTTGTATTATATGATAAATAAACTGAACCGTAGTAATAATTTCCATCACTTCTGACAATTCCTATTTTCGGTCTTGAATCTGAAGTTGAATTATATAAAATAACTGAAACAAAAGCAATATTATTATAACATAAAGAAAAAACACCACCAACATAATTTTTTGAAAGAGTAATTAATGGTGTTATCATATATATAGGATTCCCTATTTCTGATGTGTATTTAAATGAAAATTTATAAAAGAAATCAGTTAATTCTGGAATATTTCCAGCTATATATCCATCATCATAAACATCTATAAAAGATGAAATTATTGAGTTTGAATTATATGAAATTCTATTTAAATTATCTTTCTCACCCGCTGAACTCAAATCATAAGAAATATCTGTAGCCCATGTTTCATGTGGCCAATATGGTGAAGCCAAATTATCATGTAAATTATCTAATGCCCCTCTTAATTCTAAAACAGATGTAAAAACTGCATTTGAGCTTGGATCATTATTTGAATATGTCCAATTTGTATTATTTATATTATATGCTGTTTCCCAAGCATTTACCGCATTTTGTAATTCACCGTAATAAGTTGATTTTTTAAAATTATATTCTGAAACAGGAAAAAATGTATGTTCTAAAAACCATCCATTTACTTTTTTATCTGAAAGATTTGTATCATGAGGATACATAAAATAATAAAAATATGAATTTTTATAATAAAATCCTTCAAAAGAAATATTGTGATTAAAATTAATACTTATTGAATCTATAAATTCTTCTGATGAATTAAAAACACTTATTTTAAAGTCATGAGAACTAAAAGTATTATATTTTTTTGAAAATTGGATATAATAAATGGTATCATAATTTAATGTTATATATGATTCTGTTTCATTAAAAGTATTTCCGTATTGATTAACTATAGATAATTTAAAATTATTATCTTCACATTTTATTTTACCCATAATTAAACTTAAATAATTATCATTAAAATCTTTTAAAAATCCTTCTCTATTTGAAAATCCAAAATAAATTTCACCCGTTGAATCAGATGTACTAAAAATATCAAATTTAAATAAACAAGAAAATGTATCTTTATAATTATATTGTTTTATATATCCACTTTTCTTTTCATCAGATCCAATACCATTTAAAGAAATGAAAGGATTTAACCATGATATTTTTTCTGTTTTTTCAGATATTCTAAAAAATACTGATTCATTTTCATCAATATATCCCTGATCACCATATCCATTAGGATCACATCTATAATAAGAATCATCTATTCGACAATTAAATATATTTTCAATAAAAATAGTTCCATATTGTGAAATATCATAAACAGTTTTTAAATCATCTGTAAAAGTTTGATAAGCCATTAATTTTTAATCTCCATTTAAAATATTTTATTTTTTAGGTCCAAGGATATCGATAAGCAGTTCCGTCACATTTTGTACATCCTTCAACATTACAAGATCCATTACAAACACTACAGACATCATTATCACACCCAGAATTACAAGTACATGAGTCTGAATTACATTCACCATGACAAGTACATGAATCACCATTACAAGATCCATTACAAGTACATGCGTCAGAATAACATGAAAAATAACAAAGAACACAAACTTTTGAATAAGAATAACATGATGCGTTACAATTTGTACAAGTATCTCCATTACATAACCCATGACAAGTACATCCATCACTATTACAAGTCCCATGACAAGTACATGTGTCTGTATCGCAAATTCCGTCACAATCACATCCGTCAACATTACAAGCGGGATTACAATCACAAGTCTCAGTGTCACAAGTGTCACATAAATAACAATATGTCGATTGTAATAAATTTACTTTATATCTTAATAATTCTAAATCATGAAAATCAATTGAATTTAAATTTCTGATTTTATAATCTGATGAAACAAATTGAGTATTTGTTCCAATTCCATTTACATCAGAATAGATATATAAATATCTATAAGAAATTCCATATGGTTCAGTTAAATAAGCCGTAAAATAATTAACTAAAGTATTATATCTTGAATCACTATAAACAAAACAAAAAATTTGCCCATATGTACTAAAAGAATCTATTTTAATAAATCTCACATAATAATCTGTATTTAAATTCAGATTTATTCTATGTGCTGTTGTATATTGAAGCATACCGGCAGATCCAAGTCCAGACCAGAAAGATAACCCTATATATGTTCCACTTACCGATCTTATATCTGAACTATTGTCATTTGTGAAACCTAAAGCATATGCGCCTAAATTAAAAAATGAAGCATTTATTTTAAAATCTATACAAAAATTATTAAAATAACCAACCCCAAAATCTTTATAAACATAATTTTCATTAGCTGAAGAAGATCCTGTCGCTGTTAAAGAATTACTTGCGATTGTTAAAATTCCATCTGGATCAACTTCTGTAAAAGTCGTTAAATCTAAATTTGAATTTGTTTTTGTTCCTGAAATTTTATATAAACTTGATGTTTTTCCAGCCAAAAATTCTAAATATTCAATTGCCGTTTCCAATTCAAGAGTTGTGACTTCCAAAATTGAATCATCTGTATCTGGCTCATCTTGTGTCCAAGTTGAATTTGTTAATCCATAAGCAGTTTGCCAAGCATTTACAGCATCTTGGAGTTCATCATAATATGTGTCTTCTATTTTAGTCGCAGTTCTTTTTTCAAAATATCTTGTTGTTGCTGAAGCAGATGATGTACTTGAAGTAAGATATAAAGTTGAAAATTCATATGTTTTTGTAAAATTTATTGTGGTTAGAAGATCATATGTATAATGACATATTTGAACATTTGTTGTTTTATTAAAAATATCTATAATAAATCTTCCATTACCAACAGAAGTATCAAATGTAATATTTACCCCATAATAAACATTTTCACTTAATGCGCTTAAAATAGTTCTATCTAAAATTAAAGAAGATCCGTTCCAATATTGAAGTTTTAAATCAAATGTTGATGTAGAGGTTGAAATACATTCTAATCTATAATTTGGATAATGATGTGTATTTGAAATAGTATTAATACTTCCAACATTTGATCCTGAGTATATTGCCCAAGGATAAAAATAAATAGGAACTCCATTAACTATATTAGCAATAGATAAAGCAAAATCAAAGTAATAATCAAAACTACTTCCAGCACTATTCCATGATAAAAGATTACTATTTAAAGCAAATATTTGATATCTATTTTCAAAAGATGCTGATACATAATAAATAACACCGAAATTATCACTACTAATTATTCCGTTAGAGATACCACTTCCAACATTAAGCGAAACTACTACAGTTTCATCAGTCCAAGTTTGATCTGCCATTTATAATAAATATCCTTCAATATTTTGTTTTATTTTCTATTATTTTGTTCTAAGACTATTTAACTTTAACCCAATGTCTTCCATTTACTTTTATCGGAGATCCAGATTTTAATCCAAAATACATTTTTTCTTCTTTTCTCATATAAACAGCCACTAATCTTTCTGGATAAAATAATTTTTCAATTAAAGACATTTCAGTTAAATCACCATTTTCATTATTTGTTAAAGGAGTTCCAGAATCATATTCTTTATCGACAAATGCTAAAACCCATCCTGCCACAGAAATAGGAATTTGAATTTTTCCTTTTTCAAATCCAGTAGAAGGACCATAAGTATCAGATGCAATTCCGACAATTCCTTTTTGACATTTTTCATTACAAATCTTTAATCCGAATTTAGATTGATAATAACATTTTCCATAGAATAAAATATCATCTAAAATTTGAAAGTCTGCAAAGTCATTATAATAAGCATTATAAACTCTTGTGGGATAAAAATATCCATTATATTCAAGGGCAGCTGTTCCAGAAGGAGTATATCCACTTTGTAAAGTTCCAGTTTTTAAAGCCAGAGAATTCATTCCAGTGACATTATCTGAATCATCAACTGAAATTCCAGTTCCCTGAATTTGATTTGTTGAATGATATCTGGCCATCCTATTATCAGAACTTACATTTACAGCCAATGCTTGACCAGAATACCCTGATCGTCCTGAGTATCCAGATCTACCAGAATATCCAGAAGTCCCAACAATTCCAGAATATCCAGAAATGCCTGAAATTCCTGAATACCCAGAAGTTCCTGTTGATCCTGTTGAACCGGCAATGCCTGAATATCCAGAAGTTCCAGTTGAGCCTGTTGAACCAGCAATGCCTGAATATCCTGATTTTCCTGAAATTCCAGAATATCCAGAAGTTCCTATTGATCCAGTTGATCCTGTTGAACCTGCAATGCCAGAATATCCTGATTTTCCTGAAATTCCAGAATAACCAGAAGTTCCAGTTGAACCAGCAATGCCAGAATATCCTGATTTTCCTGAAATTCCAGAATAACCAGAAGTTCCAGTTGAACCAGCAATGCCAGAATATCCTGATTTTCCTGAAATTCCAGAATATCCAGAAGTTCCTGTTGAACCGGCAATGCCAGAATATCCTGATTTTCCTGAAATTCCAGAATATCCTGAAATACCGCTATAAGATGAGTATCCAGAGATTCCAGAATAAGATGAGTATCCACTGATTCCAGAAATTCCACTATATCCTGAAATTCCACTAATGCCAGAATATCCTGATCGTCCTGAGTATCCTGAGATGCCTGAAATTCCAGAATATGATGAATATCCTGAGATGCCTGAATATGATGAGTATCCACTGATTCCAGAAATTCCACTATATCCTGATCGTCCTGAATAACCAGAAATACCTGAAATGCCAGAATATCCTGAAATTCCACTATAAGATGAGTATCCAGAGATTCCAGAATATGATGAATATCCTGAAATACCTGAATATGATGAAAATCCACTATATCCACTAATTCCTGAAATTCCAGAATAACCAGATCTCCCTGAATATCCACTTATTCCTGAAATCCCTGAGTATCCTGAGATTCCACTATAAGATGAATATCCAGAAATACCAGAATATGATGAGTATCCAGAAATCCCTGAAATGCCAGAATATCCAGATTTTCCACTTATTCCACTATAACCTGAAATTCCACTAATTCCACTATATCCAGATCTACCAGAATAACCAGAAATACCTGAAATTCCTGAATATCCAGATATTCCAACTCCTGGACCTCCTGTTTCACCAATATCTCCTTTTTGTCCAGAATATCCTGAAATTCCAGAATATGAACTGTATCCTGAAATACCAGAATATGATGAATATCCAGAAATACCTGAAATTCCAGAATAACCAGATCGACCAGAATATCCTGAAATTCCAATTGTTCCACTGTAGCCTGAAATACCACTAATTCCAGAATATCCAGATTTTCCTGAATAACCTGAAATTCCAGAATATCCAGATGCACCAGTTGATCCTGGAAATCCTGTTTCACCAATATCTCCTTTTTGTCCAGAATATCCAGAAATTCCAGAATATGATGAATATCCACTAATACCGCTATAAGAAGAGTAGCCTGAAATGCCACTGTAACCACTTTTTCCACTAGTCCCACTATAACCACTTATCCCTGAGATTCCTGAGTATCCTGACCGTCCTGAGTAGCCTGAGATGCCAGAATATGAACTATATCCACTAATACCGGAATATGAACTGTATCCTGAAATTCCAGAAATACCAGAATATCCACTGATCCCTGAAATGCCTGAATATCCAGATTTTCCACTAAAACCAGAATAACCACTTATTCCACTATAAGATGAGTATCCAGAAATACCAGAATAAGATGAGTATCCAGAAATTCCTGAAATACCAGAATATCCTGATCTTCCAGAATAACCAGATCGGCCTGAATATCCTGAAATACCTGAAATTCCTGAATATCCAGAAATTCCACTGTAAGATGAATATCCAGAAATACCAGAATAAGATGAATATCCAGAAATTCCACTAATCCCTGAGTATCCAGATCTCCCTGAATAACCAGATATTCCACTAATTCCTGAATATCCACTAATACCGCTATAAGAAGAGTAGCCTGAAATGCCTGAAATGCCACTGTAACCACTTTTTCCACTAGTCCCACTATAACCACTAATGCCTGAGATTCCTGAGTATCCTGACCGTCCTGAATAGCCTGAGATACCACTAATGCCTGAATATCCAGAAATTCCAGAATAGCCAGATCGTCCTGAATATCCAGAAATGCCACTATAACCACTAATACCAGAATAACCGCTATATCCTTGAACTTTTTCCCATGATCCAGAGGCTTTAATATAAATTTTTTTAGTGTCTCTTTCAAAAGCTCTTGCATCATCGGGTAAATTAGTTGGTTTAGAATCACCAGAATCTAAAACAACTGTGTTTCCACCATATATTTTAATTGCCATAAATTAGTGATTATTCCTTATTATTTAGGTTTTATATTTTGTTCTAAGAATAAAACTGGATTTAAATACCGAATCTTCCTCTGAGGGCATTGAAGTTGGATTTGACTTGAGAATCTGTGAGAGCTACATTTTTATAAATATTTACAATTGAAATTTTTCCTATGACTTGATATGCACCAGTATCACTAGATGCTCCAATACGAGTATAAAGATTATTTTGAGTTAAAGATAATAAATTATAATTCATTTTATAATCACCATTTACAAAAACTCTCACATTAGATCCATTCCAAACAGAACATGTATTATACCAAGTATCTAAAATTCCTGATATTCCAGTATTTCCAGCAGCCCATCCAACACCAGATCCAGCACCAATAGTCGAAACAATTGTATTTGCCCCACTAAATCCTGTCCAATATTCAGAATTTCCAACACTTGTATCAGTTCCTTTATGAACAATACATCTATATGTTCCAGCACCACCAGTCATCATAAACCAAGCAGACATAGATAATGATGTTGCGCCAGTTATAAAATAATTTGAAATTACGGCTCTATCATTTGCGGCATTATATATTATTGATCCATCATCATATGTTAAATTATACATTGTGGCATTATTTTCATTTCCACTTAAATCAAACCAATCTGTTCCACTTCCAATATATGATTTAATATTTTTTGCGTCTAAATGTAAAACTAATCCTTCTGTAATTATTTTTGATCCAAATTTAGTTGACATTATACTCCAAACCTACCTCTTAAAGCGATATGATTATATAATATTTCTCCTGGTGTTAAAACTCGATCATATATTTTAAAAATAGATAAACTTCCTAAAAAACTTTCAGAATATAAATATTGTGAAGTTCCAGTTGCTCTACCAAATGCATTTGGTCTAAAATATTCGGTGGATGGACTTGTTCCTCCTGTCATATTTCCAGTATAAAAAAGATTACCATTTAAATACCATCTTACAGGTCTAAATTCTTCATTATTTGCAAAAACAACTGTCATATTAAACCATTCTTCTAATTGATGTCCAAAATCCCCACTCGCTCCAAAAGAATATCCATTTTGTATTGCTGCTTCAGTTCTCCAATATCCATCTGTTGTTGTTCCTCGCCACTCCATATGATTCATTGTTCCACTACCATATAAAATACAATGACCATGTGTTTGATTTCCATTGAATTTCATCCACCAATCATATGTAACGCCATTTGGTTTTATCGAGGGAGAAGTATTTGTAACATCATTATTTAAAGAAATATAATCACCTGTGGGATCACCATCATATTCTCCCTGACCTAAAAAATCAAAATATCCATTTGAATTAAAACTTGGTCCGACAATGGTGGCATTATAAGTTCTTTTTAAATCATACCAAGTATTTCCAGTTTTAGGATATGATTTTATATTTCCGGCATCTAAATACATTATTAAACCATCTGTTATTATTCTAGGACTATGATGAAAAGCCAATTCAATTTCTCCCTTTTACATTAAGATTGATCCCATTATTATTTCTGTTCCATCTTCCATTAACATTTTTACACCAACTTCTCTATTTGGAGTTGTTCCAGATCCATATAAAAATAATCTAAAATTATTTGCATCTGGAGTATCTGGAGGATCTTTTAATCCACCTTCAATAGTTCCATATACTTTTACTCTATCATCTTCATTTACTTCAAGAATTGGCATTCCAGAAATATCATTAACTGAATGTAAAACTCCTGATAAGTCATCATAAATACTAAATAATTCACCTTGAGTCCCTTCAACTAATAGAGCTTGATATCCAGAAGTTGCTGAAACAATGTGCATTTTTGCTCTTGGTGATGTTGTCCCAATTCCAAATCCTGATGATCCCTCATACATTCCAGAATCACCAACATCATTTGTTCCAATAAATTTGGCTACATATCCAGATGTTCCACTCACATTTGTATTATATCCTGAAATTCCAGAATATCCTGAATGACCGCTTATTCCACTATATCCTGATCTTCCTGAGTATCCAGAGATTCCACTAATCCCACTATATCCACTTATTCCTGAAATACCAGAATATCCAGATCGACCTGAATATCCACTAATCCCTGAAATACCACTATAGCCTGAAATACCTGAATATGATGAATATCCAGAAATTCCACTAATTCCTGAATATCCTGATCGTCCAGAATAACCAGAAATACCTGAAATTCCTGAATAACCTGAAATACCTGAATATGATGAGTATCCAGAAATGCCTGAATATGATGAATATCCTGATATTCCACTTATTCCACTATAACCTGAAATACCAGAAATGCCAGAATATCCTGATCGTCCAGAATATCCAGAAATGCCTGATATTCCACTATATCCAGAAATACCGCTATAAGATGAGTATCCAGAAATTCCGCTTATTCCGCTGTAACCTGATCTCCCTGAATATCCACTAATCCCTGAAATTCCACTATAGCCAGAAATGCCTGAAATACCACTGTATCCAGAAATACCGCTATAAGATGAATATCCTGAAATACCTGAATAAGATGAGAATCCACTATATCCTGAAATGCCTGAAATTCCAGAATATCCTGATCTTCCACTATAGCCAGAAATTCCTGAAATTCCACTATATCCTGAAATACCGGAATATGAACTGTATCCTGAAATACCAGAATATGATGAGAATCCACTATATCCTGAAATTCCACTAATTCCTGAGTAGCCTGAACGACCACTATATCCAGATATTCCGCTTATCCCCGAATATCCAGAAATGCCTGAAATACCACTATATCCAGAAATGCCTGAATATGATGAGTATCCAGAAATTCCACTTATTCCAGAATAACCTGAAATTCCACTAATTCCACTATAACCTGATCGTCCTGAATATCCAGAAATACCTGAAATACCACTATAGCCTGAGATTCCACTATAAGATGAATATCCAGAAATGCCTGAATATGATGAAAATCCTGAATAACCTGAAATTCCACTAATGCCAGAATATCCAGATCTTCCACTATAACCAGAAATGCCTGAAATTCCAGAATATCCACTGATTCCAGAATAAGATGAGTATCCACTGATTCCAGAATAAGATGAATATCCTGAATATCCTGAAATGCCACTTATCCCTGAATATCCTGAACGACCACTATATCCAGAAATACCTGAATATCCACTGATTCCACTTATTCCACTATATCCAGAAATGCCTGAATATGATGAGTATCCAGAAATTCCACTTATCCCACTGTATCCTGAAATGCCTGAAATTCCTGAATAACCAGATCTCCCAGAATATCCAGAAATTCCACTAATGCCAGAATATCCAGAAATTCCACTGTAAGATGAGTATCCTGAAATACCTGAATAAGATGAGAATCCTGAATATCCAGAAATACCAGAAATTCCACTGTATCCAGATCGTCCTGAATATCCAGAAATACCTGAAATACCACTATAGCCTGAAATACCTGAATATGATGAATATCCAGAAATTCCTGAATAAGATGAGAATCCACTATATCCAGAAATCCCTGAAATACCAGAGTAACCAGATCGACCAGAATATCCAGAAATGCCTGAAATTCCAGAATATCCACTGATTCCACTATAAGATGAGTATCCACTGATTCCAGAATATGATGAGAATCCACTATAACCAGAAATGCCTGAAATTCCAGAATAACCAGATCTTCCAGAATAACCTGAAATTCCACTTATTCCACTATATCCAGAGATACCACTATAAGATGAAAATCCAGAATATCCACTAATTCCACTATAAGATGAGTAACCTGAAATTCCTGAAATACCACTATATCCAGATCTTCCAGAATATCCACTGATCCCTGAATAACCTGAAATTCCACTAATTCCTGAATAACCTGAAATTCCAGAATAAGATGAGTATCCAGAAATTCCAGAAATTCCACTATAACCACTAATCCCTGAAATGCCAGAATATCCTGATCTACCAGAATATCCAGAAATGCCACTAATCCCACTATATCCTGAAATACCTGAATATGATGAATATCCTGAAATTCCACTGTAAGATGAGAATCCAGAATAACCAGAAATTCCACTGATCCCTGAATATCCTGATCTACCAGAATATCCAGAAATGCCTGAAATCCCTGAATATCCAGAAATTCCACTGTAAGATGAGTATCCAGAATAACCTGATATTCCAGAATATGATGAATATCCTGAGTAACCTGAGATTCCACTGATCCCACTATAACCAGAAATACCACTATATCCTGATCTTCCTGAATATCCTGAAATTCCACTATAAGATGAGTATCCAGAAATACCTGAAATTCCTGAATAACCTGAAATTCCACTTATCCCACTATATCCAGAGATACCTGAGTATCCTGATTTTCCACTTATCCCACTATATCCAGAAATACCTGAGTATGATGAGTATCCACTGATTCCACTGTAAGATGAGAATCCAGAATAGCCTGAGATTCCACTAATTCCAGAATAACCAGATCGTCCTGAGTATCCTGAAATGCCAGAATATCCACTGATTCCAGAATAGCCACTCTGTCCAACAAATCCTTGAAGTCCAGAATATCCAGATTTTCCAGAAATCCCACTATATCCACTAATCCCTGAAATACCAGAATATCCACTAATCCCACTATAACCTGAAATTCCTGAAATACCTGAATATCCAGAAATTCCACTGTAAGATGAATATCCACTTATTCCAGAATATGATGAAAATCCAGAATAGCCAGAAATACCTGAAATTCCTGAATAACCTGAAATTCCGCTATATCCTGAAATTCCTGAAATGCCAGAATATCCACTTATTCCGCTATAAGATGAGTATCCAGAATAGCCTGAAATTCCACTGTAAGATGAATATCCTGAAATTCCAGAAATTCCACTATAACCAGATCGACCTGAATATCCACTAATCCCTGAAATGCCACTATATCCAGAAATGCCTGAATATGATGAAAATCCTGAATATCCAGAAATACCACTATAAGATGAGTATCCAGAATATCCTGAGATTCCGCTAATCCCACTGTAACCAGATCTTCCAGAATAACCAGAGATTCCTGAAATACCAGAATATCCACTGATTCCTGAATATGATGAAAATCCACTATATCCAGAAATGCCTGAATATGATGAGTATCCAGAAATACCTGAAATGCCTGAATATCCAGAAATACCACTATATCCTGAAATTCCACTTATCCCTGAATATCCAGAAATACCAGAATAAGATGAGTATCCTGAAATTCCACTTATCCCTGAAATACCTGAATATCCAGATGCTCCAAATGCACCATCAACTCCAGAATATCCACTAATCCCTGAAATTCCAGAATAACCACTGATTCCACTTATCCCACTATATCCAGAAACTCCAGAATAACCTGAAATCCCTGAAATGCCAGAATATCCAGATAATCCTGAATAACCACTAATTCCACTAATGCCTGAATATCCACTTTGTCCAACAAATCCTTGAACTCCTGAATAACCAGAAATGCCTGAAATTCCACTGTATCCTGAAATACCTGAATATCCACTTATTCCACTAATTCCACTATACCCAGAAATACCAGAATAAGATGAGTATCCTGAATATCCACTTATCCCTGAAATGCCTGAATATCCAGAAATACCAGAATATCCACTTATCCCACTTATCCCACTATATCCTGAAATTCCACTATATCCAGAAATGCCTGAAATGCCTGAATATCCTGAAATTCCTTGAATGCCTTGCTCTCCAATATGTCCACTATAACCTGATATTCCTGAAATTCCACTGTAACCTGAAATACCAGAATAAGATGAATATCCTGAATATCCAGAAATGCCTGAAATGCCTGAATATCCAGAAATGCCTGAAATGCCAGAATAACCTGATCTTCCACTGTATCCTGAAATTCCACTAATACCTGAATAGCCAGAAATACCTGAAATGCCTGAATATCCTGATATTCCACTATATCCACTTATGCCAGAATATCCACTTTGGGCCATTAATTTCCAATATTCTTCCCAATTTACTCCAATTCTAGGCTCATCATCAACTGTTGATGTGTGATCTTGTAAAGAGAAAAATGTTGAACCGTCATTCTCTACAACATCTGTTTCAACATAGGCAGTATCAATTTCCCATGATCCTTTCCAATGAAAACCAATTCCTGAATATCCTGAAATTCCACTGATGCCTGAATATCCTGAAATTCCAGATATTCCACTATAACCTGAAATGCCAGAATATCCTGATAATCCTGAATAACCTGAAATTCCTGAAATTCCACTATAACCAGATGCTCCAAATGCACCGTCAACTCCTGAATATCCTGAAATGCCAGATATCCCACTATAACCTGAAATTCCAATAATTCCACTGTAACCTGAAATACCACTATATCCAGATAATCCTGAATAACCTGAAATTCCACTAATACCTGAATATCCACTTTGCCCAACAAATCCTTGAAGTCCTGAATATCCTGATTTTCCACTTATCCCTGAATAGCCAGAAATTCCACTAATTCCTGAATAGCCAGAAATACCTGAAATGCCTGAATATCCAGAAATTCCTTGAATTCCCTGTTCACCGACTAATCCAGAATATCCTGAGATTCCACTAATCCCACTATATCCTGAAATCCCTGAAATACCTGAAATGCCTGAATATCCAGAAATACCTGAAATACCAGATATTCCACTATAACCAGAAATACCTGAAATTCCTGAATAACCTGAGACTCCACTATAACCAGAAATGCCTGAATAACCAGATATTCCACTAATCCCTGAATATCCACTTATTCCACTATATCCAGAAATCCCACTAATTCCACTATAACCAGAAATACCTGAAATCCCTGAATAACCTGATACTCCACTGTAACCTAAAATCCCTGAATATCCACTAATCCCTGAGATTCCACTATAACCAGATATACCGCTTATTCCACTATATCCTGAAATGCCAGAATATCCAGAATATCCACTTTGAGTCATGAATTTCCAATAATCTTCCCAATTCACACCGATATTAGGTTCATCATCAGATGTTGAAATATGATTTTGTAATGAAATAAATGTTGATCCATTATCAAAAACCACATCATTTAAAAAGTATTCAACTTCTACTAACCATTGTCCTTTCCAATATAATCCAATTCCACTGTATCCTGAAATGCCTGAATAACCAGAAATTCCACTGTATCCTGAAATGCCTGAATACCCAGAAATCCCTGAAATACCGCTATATCCACTTATCCCTGAAATGCCAGAATATCCAGATGCTCCAAATGCTCCATCAACTCCACTATAACCAGAAATTCCACTAATTCCTGAATATCCACTTATGCCAGATATGCCTGAATATCCACTTACTCCACTATAACCAGAAATTCCACTTATCCCTGAATATCCTGAAATACCGCTATATCCACTTTGTCCAATAAATCCTTGTAATCCTGAATATCCTGAAATGCCTGAATAACCAGATAATCCTGAAATTCCACTTATTCCTGAATATCCACTTATCCCTGAAATGCCTGAATAACCAGAAATTCCACTATAGCCTGAAATGCCTGAAATGCCACTATAACCTGATATTCCAGAAATGCCAGAATACCCTGAAATGCCACTATAAGATGAAAATCCAGAGTACCCTGAGATGCCTGAGATACCTGAATAACCAGAAATTCCACTGTAAGATGAATAACCAGAAATTCCAGAATATGATGAATATCCAGAAATTCCAGAATATGATGAGTATCCAGAAATACCGCTATAAGATGAGTAACCTGAAATGCCTGAAATACCAGAATATCCTGAGATTCCACTATATCCACTTATCCCTGAAATGCCACTGTAACCAGAAATTCCACTGTAACCAGAAATTCCAGAATATGATGAATATCCAGAAATACCTGAAATACCTGAATAACCACTTATCCCTGAGTATCCAGAAATTCCAGAATATCCAGAAATACCGCTATAAGATGAATATCCACTAATACCAGAATATGATGAGTATCCAGAAATTCCTGAGTAAGAACTGTATCCAGAAATTCCTGAAATTCCTGAATATCCTGAGATTCCACTGTATCCACTTATCCCTGAAACGCCAGAATATCCTGAAATTCCAATTTCTCCAGAATATCCAGATGCTCCAAATGCACCATCAAAACCAGAATATCCTGAAATTCCAGAAAATCCACTTATTCCACTATATCCTGAAATTCCAATTTCTCCAGAATATCCAGAAATACCTGAATATCCTGATAAACCAGAATATCCTGAAATTCCACTATATCCACTTAAACCTTCTTCTCCAACAAATCCTTGTAATCCAGAATAACCAGAAATCCCTGAAATTCCAGAGTATCCTGATCTTCCACTATATCCTGAAATACCTGAAATTCCACTATATCCTGATCTTCCACTGTAACCAGAAATGCCTGAAATTCCAGAATATGAACTATATCCAGAAATACCTGAAATACCTGAATATCCTGAGATTCCACTGTATCCAGAAATTCCACTGTATCCTGAAATACCACTGTAAGATGAGTATCCAGAAATACCTGAATATGAACTATATCCAGATATTCCACTATAACCACTTAATCCAATTTCTCCAGTGTCTCCCTTTAATCCTGAATATCCAGAAATGCCTGATATTCCACTATAACCACTTAATCCAATTTCTCCAGTGTCACCCTTTAATCCTGAATATCCAGAAATCCCACTATAACCTGATATCCCTGAAATGCCAGAATATCCACTAATTCCACTAAGTCCTGAAATCCCACTATAACCTGAAATCCCACTAATTCCACTATAACCTGAATATCCTGAAATGCCGCTTATTCCACTATAACCGCTTAATCCAATTTCTCCAATGTCTCCCTTTAATCCAGAATATCCTGAGATTCCACTAATCCCACTGTATCCTGAAATTCCACTAATCCCACTATAACCAGAAATACCAGAATAAGATGAAAATCCTGAATATCCACTGATTCCTGAAATGCCACTATATCCTGAAACTCCTGAATATCCACTGATTCCACTATATCCTGATGCAGAATATGCTCCCTCAATTCCTGAATATCCAGAAAATCCACTGTAACCAGAAATACCTGAATATCCAGAAGCGGCAAATGCTCCTTCCATTCCAGAATAACCTGAAACTCCTGAATATCCAGAAATACCACTATAACCAGAAATACCTGAATATCCTGAGTGTCCAAAAATACCAGAATAACCGCTTAATCCAATAAATCCTTGTAATCCTGAATATCCTGATTTTCCTGAAATTCCACTATAACCTGAAATCCCTGAAATTCCTGAATATCCAGAAATGCCACTATATCCAGATTTACCAGAATATCCTGAAATTCCAGAATAACCAGATAATCCTGAAATTCCTGAATATCCACTAATCCCACTATAACCACTTATCCCTGAGATACCAGAATAACCTGAAATACCGCTATAAGATGAGTATCCTGAAATACCACTGTATCCTGAATATGATGAAAAACCACTATAACCAGAAATACCTGAATATGATGAAAATCCTGAATAGCCTGAAATTCCACTTATCCCACTATAACCACTTATCCCTGAAATTCCACTATAACCGGAGATTCCACTATATCCAGAAACTCCTGAGATACCACTATAACCAGAAATGCCTGAATAGCCAGAAATTCCACTATAACCAGATAATCCTGTATCGCCTGTATCACCTTTTAATCCAGAATATCCAGAGATTCCACTAATTCCACTGTAACCAGAAATGCCTGAATAGCCAGAAATGCCTGAATATCCACTAATTCCACTATAAGATGAGTATCCAGAAATACCTGAAATTCCAGAATATCCTGAAATTCCTGAGATGCCACTATATCCACTTATCCCACTATAACCTGATACTCCAGAATATCCACTTAAACCTGAATATCCACTTTGTCCAGAATATCCAGATGCAGCAAATGCTCCTTCAACTCCAGAGTATCCAGAAGCTCCAAAAATACCTGAATATCCAGAAATTCCACTTAAACCTGAAATACCTGAATATCCACTTTGTCCAACAAATCCTTGTAATCCAGAATATCCTGAAATACCTGAATATCCTGATTTTCCAGAATAACCTGAAATGCCAGAAAATCCACTATATCCTGAGATACCAGAATATCCAGAGAATCCTGAATATGATGAAAAACCACTATAACCAGAAATACCTGAATATGATGAAAAACCACTATAACCAGAAATGCCAGAATATCCACTTATCCCAGAAATTCCAGAGTATCCAGAAATGCCTGAAATTCCGCTATATCCGCTTATACCTGAAATACCACTATAACCAGAAATGCCTGAAAAACCAGAATATCCTGAAATTCCACTAAAACCTGAAATACCAGAATATGAAGAGAATCCTGAATATCCAGAAATACCTGAAATTCCTGAATAACCGCTTATCCCACTATATCCAGAAATGCCAGAAAATCCTGAATAACCAGAATAACCTGAAAATCCACTATAACCACTAATACCTGAAATGCCACTATATCCAGAAATTCCACTGTATCCACTAATCCCACTATAACCTGAGATTCCACTGAATCCACTTATTCCAGAAAAACCACTATAACCTGAAATCCCTGAAATTCCTGAATATCCAGATTTTCCAGAATAACCTGAAAATCCACTTATACCAGAATAACCTGAAAATCCAGAATATCCAGAATGTCCAAATACACCAGAATAACCTGAAAATCCAGAATATCCAGATGCTAAAACCGCAGGATTCGCCCAACCAACATCATAATTAGCAGAACTATTTTTAGAGAGAATATCTCCTTCTTCTCCACCTTCAGGAAGACCAAAAGCACTATCTCCCATAACCTCCCAATTTCCATCGGGATATATTCCTCTATAAACATACAAAGTTTCTTCATCTTCAACTGTTGTAGCAAAACCATCATTTGGAGTTACAAAATTCCATCTTTCAAGAAAATATTCAACTATTTTATTATCTTGACCAGACCAATCACCAGTTGATCCAACTGAAACTATATATCTATCTAAATCAATTGGATGTTCCGGTGGTGAAGAAACATCTTTACTTTTAACACTATCCTGCCAATCATATCTCCTAAATCTTTCAATTAATTCAAGGAGTTCAGAATCTACAGGTTTAACTCTATATGCCATTAAAATACTCCAATACTACGAATTGGATTTTATTAAGATTGTAATCTATTTTGTAAAATAAAATAATTTAAAGATATATAAATAGGACCAGTTTCACCTTCGGCATAATTTATTAAATGTAGATATAATTTATTAGTCATTGTGTCATCTCTGTTCGCTATAGCCATATAACCTAAATCATTATCTGAATGAGCTTTATTTATACCAGTATAATTTAATATTTCATAAATGGAATCATTTAATGAAGCATATGCCCCACTTTTATTAAATAATGAAATATTATAATTAGTTGATAAACATGAAATAGAAAAAGACTTCAATTCAATAATATATCCACCACCATTATAAGTAGTAGCCTGTTGTTTTCTTGGACCAGACATGCTCCATTCTGAAGCACCCATTATAGGTAATTCTAAAAATTCTGGAAATCCTATTCCTCCTCCTATTCCAGCTTCATATGAATATTCTATTAAAGTTAATCTTGGATAAGATTCAGTAGCTATACAATTTAAAACTGTTGCTTCCATTATATTTTAATTCTCCTTAAAACTTATTTTTATTTTCATTAACCATATCCTTTAAGGCATTTATCATAATTCTATCTTGAGTTATTACTTCTTGATAATAAGACCTTAATGAATCTATATTATCATCAATTGTTTTAGATGATTTAGGAATTCCTATACTTGAAATTAAATTAACATCAGTGTTTACATAACAATTAAACCACATAACTTCTTCTATAGAATTTGTCGTATTTATGTTAAATAAAAATTCAGCATATGGTTTCTTATTCGTTAACATATCATAATATAAACTTTTAACTTTAAATGTATCTTCAACTGATACAAAATTAAGAAAGTTTTTATTGATTAATGAATATTCATCATCAATTCCTAAAGATTTTGAAAGATGGTGATTACATAATTTAATAGTCATATCTTTATCAAACATTACAAAATACAAATTACAATAATTTATCATATTCCAAATATTTTTTATTAAATCATTCTTTTCCATTATATTCTTTCTATTAGATTCATAAATATTTAAAAAAAGTTTTATTTTACTAAGCATTAATCTTTCATTTAAAGGAAACTTTGCAAAATCAAATATTTTAACATTTTTTAAAATATCTAATTCAAAATCAGTTATTTGATGGAAACATTTATTCATTAAAATTAGAATAGGAATATTTAAATTTTCAAGACTTTTCAAAATATTATCATTAAATATTAAATCATAATCTACAATTATGATATTAGGAAAGGTAATATTTTCTTCTATCTTAAGTCTTGTTAAATCTGGATTCAAACAGTAAAAAAGATCATTTTCATTTTTAATTACTTCGGTTAAAAAATCTACATGATCATCTTTATCACTTAAAATAGTTACTTTTAACTTTCTCATGTATTACTATCCCCCAATTAGTTTATTGAATTTATCGGATATATTATTTAAAATTTCAAATTTACTAAATACTACATAAACGAAAGACAGTAGAGAGAGAAAAACAGTAGAAAGAGCAACCGTCATTAAAATTATTTTATTTTTTATTGAATAATAATATCCTTCTTGTTTTGTTCTTATATCAGTTTGATTATTTTTTATTTCTATATGAGTATTATTTAATTCATTTTTCACATCTCTTATTAAATTTAAAATATCATTACATCTATTAACCCTATCTAAAGAATGATTATCTAATTTTTCAATAATTCTTTCTAAATCTTCACATATTCTTCTTTGTTTTTCTATTATTAAATTTTGATGTTCAGTAATATTTTTTTGTTGTTGGAAAACCGTAGTTGACATTGCTACGTTATTTTTATATGCATCCATTAACATTTTAAAATCATTTATTCTAAGTGTGGTAATATTTTTATTATCTTTTTCTACCATACTTTTATATCTCCTAAATAACTAAATTAAAATAATTTATTTTTTCTTCTAACAATTTTAATACGTTCAGTGTAAAAATCTATTTTTTTCCTCAGTGATGTTTGAGCAGAATCATATCTATTTTCACATTTCTCTGGATTTTTTTCATATTTACATTTATTTTTAGATTTTTCAAAATTTTTAATTGAATTTCCAAGAGCCAATATTCTACATTTTAACATTTTTATTTCACTCATAGGTAAATTATCTTTAGTAATATTACATTTCTTAAGTCTACTTTTCAATTTAGCGTAAATTTCATATCTATCATCATTAAAATTAAAATATGCATTTTCATGTGTAAGAAATAATAAATATTTATCTATTAATTTCATAATTTTCTCTTTTAAAATTCAAATGTTTTTTTAATTTCAATTTTTTGATAAAAATCATCTAATTTAGATCCAATAGAACTTTTATTAGATTCTCTAATATATTGCTTTAATTGCGCTTTCAATATATTGTTCTTTTCTAAAAATTGATATAAGGTATTTACTAAGATAATTTCTTCTGGATCTGGATCGTTCTTATTTTCTAGATGTTCAATAAGAAGCTTTAATTCCGATATTACTTCTGATGAGTCTTCTGAAAGAATTTTGTTTAATAGATTTTGTACAAATCTGTTTGTAAACATCACTGTTTCTCTCCATACTTTTTACGTATTTTTTATATTTAATTTTATTTAAATAAATCCAAATTAAATTTGGAAAATTGTATAAGGAGAAACTATGATTTTGTTAAAATATTTTTTCCAACTAAAGTAATTGTATTAGTTTTTGATGATAATTTAGTAAAGTCAAAAAGATTTTGATTTTTTTCAAATTTTGGATCAACATTCATTTCAGACTTTAATAATATTTCTTCCCTACAATTGTATAAAAGTTTATATTTATCATCATGAATTTCTAAATAAGATAAACCTTTTCCGTTTTTTATCTTATCTTCTAACTTAGGAATCCTAAATTTAATTTTTTTATTTACATTATCAACCATTCCTTGAAATATAAATGAATAATCTATATCTTCAGGTTGAATTATAAAGAAAGCTCTTAGAACTATCAAATTTTCTGTTATGTCATATTCCATTTCATTTTCTTTTTTCAAATCAATAGTAATCATTCTCATAAACCTTTCGAAAAAATATATATTTTATATTTTGTTCTAAGAAATTTTGGTAAAAGAATAAATTTAAAAATCTTTTATTATATATATTAATGAATGAAAACATTATAAATAATAAATTATTAATTATTTTTTTAATAGAAAGGAATGTTAGAATGATGATAATAGGTAATGTTGGAAATACTGAAAATGTTTTTTTTAAAAAAATGAGTTGTTTTGTAGGGTACAAAGTTTTAAACGAAGATATGACAAATTACAAGAAAAATTTTAAATATTCGAAAGGAAAATGGTTTGGATCTTTAGATGTTGATTTAAGAAGAGATATTTCATGTTCATATGGAATTAATCTTTTCAAAGATTTTGATTCTGCTTTTAATTTTGCAATATCCTGTTTCTATAAAAAAATAAAAATATTTAAATGTATTTGTCCAGATATAAAAGAAAATTGTTTTGTTTTTACAGATGATAATAAATTTAGAACTAAATATATGTATATTCAAAAAGAAATAAGTTTGAAAAAATTAATTAAACAATTAGGTAAAGACATAAAAAGTGGGAAATGTATAAGAGGTGAGTTAGAAAGTTTTTATTATACAAATTCAGAAAATAAAAATATTCATAAAATTGATAATCTTGATTTTTTATTAAATAAAAATTTTGATTATGAATTAAATTGGAATAGGTTAACAATAAAACAGAAGAATTATCTATTCAGAAGTAAATACTTTAAATCTGGAAAATTTATAAAAGAAATAATTAGAGATGATAGTCTAATATCTAATTTTTTAATTTTTAATGAAGATTTTGATTTTGGTGAATATTGGCTAGATCTATCCTTTTATGAAAGATATGTTGTATGTTATAAAGTATTAAATTTCGATTTCAAAAAACATTGGAAAAAATTAACAGAAGAAGAAAAAATTACAATTGCAAAGTATAATAAAAGGGTTAAATATAATGATTTAAATTGGAGATTAAAAGATATTTATCTTAATAATAGAACCGATTTGGAAAATTATTATGAATATTTTGAATTATTAAATGTTTCAGTTAGAAAACGCTATATTTCAAGAGAAAAAAATCAAGATATTATTGATCTATTATGGAATCAATTGACTGTTGAAGAAAAATCCTTAGTTTTACGTAATTTTATTACCTTTGATTTTATCAAATATTGGGATAAACTTAATAAAGATGAAAAATCTATAATTTGTGAATTTAACGAAAATTTTATTCTCGATCCAAATTTAGATTTATATAAATTAGAGTCTATGTATAGAAGAAGTTCAATAATAAATTGTAAAACCTTTAATTATAAAAAATATTGGATTGAATTGGATCAATCAGAACAAAATAGAATTGCATTAAATAGAAAAGATTTTAATTTCAAAAAATATTATAAATATTTAACTGAAAAAACCAAATCTACACTAGATAGAAAGACTGTTATCGAAGGTGATAATTTAAAAGATCTTTTATAAAATAATAAAAGGAGTAGATATTACTATGTCTTATGAAACAGAAGCTGATAGGAAATTAGAAAACACAAAGGAGTACATTCAATTAGCTATTGAATGTTTAAGTGATGTTATCATTACTAAAACTGCTCCAGGTATTGCTGAATACCCAAAGGAAAAAATTAAAGATTTTAATGATATTCTATTTAAACTTTTAGAAATTAGAGATAAATTTTAGAAAGGAAATTTAAATGCTTGTAGATGTAAAATTTTTTTCTCATCCTATAGGGGAAATTATAGCGAAACTAAACAAAAATCCAGAAGGAGTGAAAAGAATTACAAAAGGAGTTTATGAAATAGGTCATTTTTCTCTTGAGCATATGATTAGCTCAATAGATACTTATCCAGACTTGGGAGATTTTAATTGTTATGGAGTTTGTGATAATTATGAACAAATCATAGACCAATGTCCAGAATTACAAAATAAAAATAGAAATTTTGTAGTTTCTATTACTCCCATAAAAAAAGAAAATCAATCTCCAGAGGGCGGATGGAGATGGCATAAATGGGGTCCATATATAGGAGTTCAAGAATCTCAATGTGAATACTTATATGATGAACCAAATATTGAAATGGTTTATTGTTATCGAATTATAGAAGTTTAAAAAATTATATAAAATAGATGGTGGGTTATTAAAAACTCATCATCTATTTTTTACTTTGAAAGGAAATAAAATGGAAGAAGTAATATTTCAAGATAAAAAATGTTATATAGGATATAAAGCTTTATATGAAGACGGACTTAATTATATGAAAAATTTTAGATATGATTTTGGTCATTGGTATGGGGCTATTGATGTAGATGATTCAGATATTGAATGTTCATTTGGTTTAAATGTATTTTTAGAAGAAAAAGAGGCAATGAGATTTATTATAAAATATTTTTCAGTTTCATCTATAGAAAAAGAAGTTAATATTTTCAAATGTTATATTCCAATAGAAAACAATAAAATTATTTTTAGAGATAATAAAGCTCGATGTAAGAAATTCTTTTTAACATCAGAAAAAATTGATTTAACCAAATATATAGAATATTTAAAAGATTATATTACAAAAAATGAACCATGTTTTGTAAATCGATTTTTATCAAGGTATGTAAATGCAGATTTTGTAAATAAAAATTTTAATAAACTTACATCAAGTGAGTTATCAAATTACTATCATTTAGAAGGATTGAATTTCAAAAGGATTATTCAAAACTTTAATGCTGATCCAGGATATTTCGTATATTTTAAATATTTTAATTATGAAGATTATTGGACTACATTAAATGAAAGTCAAAAATCATTTATAATACTTAATAATAAAAATTTCAATTTTAAAAAATATTGGAATGATTTATGTCCATATTTAAAAAATTTAGCAATTAAAAGAGAAGACTTTCCTTTTAAAGATTTTTGGGAAGAATTAACTACAAAAGAAAAATGTTTCGTTATAAAAAATAATAACTTTATGACTCTTGAAGATAAAGAATGGCAAACAAATGATAGTTTTAGAATGAAATTTTTATTAAAAAATAATGTTAGTTGTGAAGAATATTGGGATATAATGAATGATACTGAAAAAATAAAACTAATTCACATGCAAGAAAAAAATTTTAATTTTGATAAATATTGGTATGGAATGAGTAACTTTTTGAGAGATATGGTTTGTAGTTTATCTTTCTTTAACTTTAAAAAATATTGGAATGAATTAACATGCTATGAAAAACAATTAATATCCATATATAATGAGAACTTCAATATTGAAGACTATAAAGATGAAGTAGATTTTAATCTTTGCATTTCAAATCCAAATTTTGATTATGAAAAATATTGGGACTCTCTTACTGAAGGACAAAGAATGTATATAATAAGAACAGCAAAGTGTGATTTTAAATTTGAAAAACTTTGGGATATTCTTAACTTTTACAATAAAAGACTTTTAAAAGAAAATATTGTAATTAAAGATCCAAAAGATTAAAAAAATAATGTTAAATAATAAGGATAGATTAAATTTTAAAAATCTATTCTTGAGTAGAGATAATTAATTTTGACTCTGGATGATGGATCTTAATTAAAGGTCCATCATCTATTTTAATTTATAAGTTTCCCAAAATATTATTTTTTTGTTTAACATTCCTATTTCATATGGATAAATTGCCCATTCAATACAGCATGGTGAAATTAAACACCATGTATCTCTTATTATCTGACTATTTATATCAGTAATAAAAGGTTCAATATCTGGTGTTATAAATCTATTTAATATTTTTCTATCATTACACTCTACATATCTTAGATTATTATTCAATCCTTCCATTTCTTCTCTTATAGTTCCAACACCAATAAAGTATTCAATTATTCCGTAATTTTCATATTTTAAATATTTTCCAGCTATTGAACTTTCTTTAGGATTTACACTTTTTTGAACAATTGCAATTAATCCTTTATCTAATATTTCTTCTATATGAATTAATGCATTTTCAAAAGATTGATCTGGAAAAAATGGAAAGACTATTCCATCTTTAGTGGGGTGATCAGACCTGATTGATAATGGCGATAATAATTTTATTTGGTCTATATTCTTAATCAGATCTGATCTTTTATATATTGGAATAAATATTGGAGTATTAAAACCTAAAGAGTTTAATTTATATAAACTATTTAGTTTTTTCAAAAATGTTATCCTTATTTTCCTTTAGATTTTCTAATTGCATCCAATTGTTGTTGTTTCATACGTTTATGCTTATCCATTATGAATTTCTTATTAATCTTGGCGTCATTTACTTTTTTTATAGCAGTACTTTTATCTGATGCAGCATATGCTTTTTTATATATCAATAATTGTCTTTTATAATATTTTTTTGCTTCTTCATCACCAACAGATTTTTTTAATTTTTCTCTCATATCTTTAAGTTTATTCTCTATTTTTTCAACGTCTGTTAGTTTTTTTGTAGTATTTTTCAAACGAGGAATTTCTTTAGATTTTTTACCAAATTTAAAAACATCTTTTACATCTTTGTTTAAAAATTTTGGAATTTTTTTTAAAATACCTTCATTTAAATAATTCAAATAATTATCTACTATATTTTCTTTCATATTATATTTCCTATTTAAATTAATAATCTTTATAATATTATGTTCTTAGTTTTTCCAGATAAAATATATAATAGTTACGTATTCATCTTTATTAAATCCATAATACAATTCAGACATTACTTCAAATAAACCTTCAATACTTCTACATTTGGGATCATGCTCATTTTTAATATGCAAATCAGTTAATTCATTGAAACGTATTAATTCTGTTTTTAAATTAACTGATTTGCCATTGATTAAAGCTTCTTTAATATTATTCCATTTATCCCCTCTTCTGATAGTTACATTTTCTCCATCATTAAAAGTTGGATTTTGAAATTTTAATTCTTTCATATTTATTTCTTTTTTGCCTTTTTAGCTATTTTAAGAACTTCTTCTAAAACTCTTGAAGGTCTAATTGCTTTCATACAACTTCTATGAGGACAAACCCAAGGTCTTAATTGACCTTGAAACATTTCAGCATCACCGAAATATCCTTGAGGTCTTCCACAGAATAAATCATTTTCTTCACATGATCCTTTTACAAACATATTTTTATTTACAGCATGACCAGCAATATATGGATTACTTCTACCAAATAAAACAACTCCAGTTTTATCAACAGCGGCTCCACAATGACCAACAAAACTATCAATTGCTACATAAGTAAGACTTTGTTTTAAAAGTGCCGCTGTCTGTCTTAAAGATGTTTGCCCCATTAGATATGTTGTTGCCCCCTTAATTGGTGATTCTTGAGGACCACCAACTTGAACAACATCAAAATCTTTAGTTAATTCAGCCACTAAATGTTCCCAATATTCAGGAAACCAATCTTTATTTGGAGTAATTTGAACTGATGGATTAAATGTTAATTTTGCACCAGTTCCATGAATAAAAATAACATCTCTAGGGAAAGACTTTAAAAACTGTTTTGCTTCTTTCTCTTCATCTTCACTTAAATATATTTTAACTTTATCTCCATAATAGGGAACTCCATATAAATGACACCAAATCATACTCAATGGACCTGGAAATAACTTATGAGCGCAAGCATTATAAATATCTCTCTTAATGACTGATCCAAAATGTTTTAAAGGCTTTACCCATTTATCAAATAAATCTCCTGGAAAACCTAAATTATAAAGAACATCAATATTTGGATTTCCTATGAGAACTTCATGATGAGATGCTCCAACAATAATTTTCTTATTTGGATAGGTTTTTTTTGCTGATTCTATCATCGGAGAAATGCACACATTATCGCCCACGCCGCCGTCTGCAATTATAACAAACGCATCATCATCTTTAGGTTTTTTTCCACCCATTAATTCATCAATTGTCATTCCATCATGAGCATACAACATACTCTTGAATGGTTGTTCTGTTTCATTTTCGAATCTAATATCATCACTCATAATGACAACATCATCATCTTCATCTTCTATAATTTTTTCTTCTTCTGCATTTTTTAATATGTTATTTACTATTTCTTCATCTGTTTGTTTTTTTAGATTTTCTGTCACTTTATCGAGTGCCTTTTCCAATTCAGGATCATTCATTAAATCATTTAAAAAATTGTCTTCCATATTTTTTTTATTTTCCTTTCTTATTTTTAATAATCTGTTGTTATTGTTAAATGAAATGGATTATATATATTATTTTTTTCATTAAATAAAAATGTATCAACCATACATGTATTAATATTATTTACTTCTGCAAGATAATCACAAGTCAAAATTGTTGCTGCTCTAATTTGACATTCAAGAGAAGATCCTTTTGGAATTAATTCTTTATTTTTAATAATATTTTTTAATTTTTCATCATACTCTATGAGTCTATAATATTCAAGCACTTTTGGTATTTGATAATCAGCAGGAACAGTTATTGTATTAATATTATCTTGAAAAAATCCAAAATTTTCATATAACATTTTTATAAGCAACTGTGCTCTTTTTAAAAACATATCGTCTGCAAATGATATTGGATAATTATTTATTAATTTGTTTAAAATATATTGAGCATTATTATTATTATTAAATTCTATCATATATTTAAATGATTGTGTGTTTTCTTTTCCATCAATTAAAATTTCTTTTAAATTTAAAATTCTATCTTTTAGATATGGTATTTTATATTTTATCAATTTTTCAACAAGTGTTTCAAAAATATCATCAAAAGAACCCTCTTTTACACTACTTTCTACTAAATATAAAAGAAAAGATGAACCACTATTTCCGCTTTTATTATCTACTTGATCTGGATAAATTGAATTACTACCATACCAATAACAAAAATTAATAGAATTGAATATTAAATATATTAATACATTTTCTACACAACCAGAAATTTCACGATTATATTTAATTTGTGGAATATAAAATTTACTTATTTCTTTTTTATTAATTCTTACATTATCCATAAAATCATAATCACCACCAAGATAACCAATATTATCTCTTAAAAACATTTTTGCTAATTCTCTAACTTTTTCACTGTGATTCATTTATTATCCCCTTCTAAAACCTCAATTTTGGTGAATTAAAATATGGTTTCCATTTCTCTAGATATTTGTTCCAGTTTCTATTAAAATGTGCTTCGTTTTCTGATCTTTTTTCATTCATTGTTCCATTAACAAAATGTTTTATTTCTGCCTTTGGTTCATATAAAACACTATATCCTTTAAGATTTAATTCAGTCATAAGATCAGCTTCTTCAAAATATGCAGGTGAAAAATCAAGATTAAAATTTAAATTTTCTTTTCTCAATATCTTTAAATTATACATTGTAAAACATCCATTAACCCATAATCTTCTCTCTGTATAATTTGTTTTAGGATCATTTCTCTGAAGACCACAATAAGGATCAACTATTTCTCCATTTTCTAATCTTGTTCCTGTGTGAAGAATTACTTCTCCTTTATTATAATCTAATATTTTACCACCAACTGCTGCAATATTCTCATTAGATATTGATTTTTTTATTATCGTTTCAAATGTTTGAGGATTTAATTTAATATCACTATTAGCTAATAAAACGTGAGTAAAATCAGTTTGAGATTTTGCATATTCAAAAATATCATAAACTTTTCTTGTATATCCAACATTATTAGAATTAGCCACGACACTATAAGGACATTTCATATTTTTTAATGTATTATAAATATATTCAACCTCTTCTGGTTTTGATCCATCGTCAAATAAAATAACCATATATGAAAATCCAGATGCATAACTTCTAATAAGACTTTGACAAAATTCTAATACAAATTCAGGTTTTCCCTTAAAAGGAACTGCTACTAAAGTAAAAGGTTTAATCATTTTATTAAATACTCCTTTATTATTGTTTCTCTCATTAATCTTGCTTGATCTTTCCATGAAAAAATTAAATCATGATTTTCTGTTATACTTATTCCACAATCATTTGAATGTAGAGATTTTATCCCCAATTCTATAAATTGTTTTTGATATTCTTCTGAATATGCATTTCCTTTAATCGTATATCCGTTTACTCCATTTTTAACTTGTTCTGCCAATGCTCCTAAGTCAGTTGTAATTACTTCAACCCCACAAGCTAAAGCCTCCAAAACTGCCATACATCCCGCTTCTTCAAAATTATTTGAATATAACATTGTTCTTGCTTTATGTAACTCTTCATATAATTTTTTTTGTGGGATTGCTCCAACTAAATCAACATTTGGTAAACTTTTTAATTTATTATATAAATTTCTAAAATTATCATCAGATTGCTGATATAATGACATACTTGAAAAAACTTTTAATATTGGTTCAACTCCTCTCTCTTTGCATCCATTATAAATATAAGGCCATAATTCAGCTAAAATATCAAGACCTCTAAAAGGAGTAGAAGAATAAACAGCAATTGGTTTTCTATATACAGATCCAACTTCCATCCAATTAATCCAATCATCATTATAACCATTTCTTTGTAAATAAATAGGTTTATTAAAATATAAACCAATATCATTTTTAGAATGATTACTTATCACAAATATTCCATCTATATTGTTTTTTGCATATTCATTATCATTCAATATTTGAAGGGAAAGTTCTTTCATATTATCTTGTGACCACATAAATTTAAATTTTGCATCTATGAATGGTTCAAAAAATGGTTGATGGTCCCTTAAAGAAATAAAAGCATGGACATCAAAATTTCTTTTTTCATTATCAAAATCTTTTATTGTTTTAAATATTACATTATCATTATATTTTTTCTTTTCTTTTTTTCCATTATAAATGATTATTTCGTCTTTAGGAAATTGTTTGATCCAATTATTGACTATGTTACAAAGAGCAGATTCAGAACCACCCATACCAACAGTTTCCATATCATAACGATCAAATTCCATTCTATTTGAATAAAAAACTACTTTCATTTTATATTAATCCCCTTCTATTAAAATATTTATATCTTTTTCTAATTTATCTAAACTTGGAAGTTTTTCATACATTGTATAGCTTAATAATTTCCATCCTTCTTTTTCTATTCTTTTTCTTCTTTTTTTAAAATATTTTTTAGCTTCATCTGTATGAAAATGATAATAACCATCAAATTCTATTCCGATTTTATATTCTGGCAAAGCAATATCTAAATCATAATTAATTACAGAATATTGATATTCACAATTAGGATGTAATTTTTTAACTAATTTTCCTAACTTCAATTCTTCCTTAGATATTTTATTTATAAATTTTATAGCATGTTTATGCCCACCGTTTTTCATTCTTTCACTCATATTTTTTCTTCTTTCTTCTGTAAAAGTAGCCATTATTTTATCTCTATATTCCTTATTTTTCCACCTTTCTCTACTGGCTTCTCCAATTTTTTCTTTAATTTCTGGTCTTTTAGATCCATTATTGATTGACATTTTCAATCTGGTTTCATTAGATGGAATTATTCCCTTTTTACCAAGTTTTGATTCACTTAATTTTTCCGTGTTTCTTCACTTATAGGTCTTTCTTTTATAAATTTTGATATTTTTTCTTTCCATTCTTCTGAATGAATATGATATCCACTAACACCTTTATTCCAAGGTATTTTTCCTTTCATCAATTTAGATAATTTTGGATTTTTATTTCCTTTAGGAAATCCTAATTTTTTTCTTAATTCTGGACAATTATTTTGGTGTTTACTACAACACCATTTTTTAACAGTTGAAAAATAAAATTTGGCTTCATTACCACAACCATAATCACATAATTTAATTTCTTTCAATTTAAATTATCCTTTCAATTATAAACAAAATTATCATCTTCTAAAATTTCTTCATCTTCTTCATCATAAACAAAACCTTCAAGCGTTAAAAAGAATTTTGAATAAAACTCTTTTATATTAAATTCTATATGTTTTACTTTTATAATCATATTGTCATAAATAACGATAGTCTCTAAATTATCTTCATTTTCAGTTATAAATTTTAATATTTTTCCATTTGAGATATCTAATGGATAATAATAAACTGCCAAAAAAGCAGACATAAAAAATCCATCATGATTGAATTTTAAATCTTCAATTTTCAATATATTTCTAAGTACCCAATCATCATAATCTTTTTTCATTCTATCTCTTTATACAATCAAATCTAATGGCATTAATCATATCTGAACTAATTATATTTCTAGGAAAAACATAAAAACCAATCCCTTCAAGAATTTCTCTTAATTCAGTTTCTGTATATTCTGCTTCATGTACTTGATATGGAAAAGATGGAGTTCCCTCTTTTGCTACTCTTAATTCACTTTCATTTATCTCTCCCTTTTTTAACCTTTCTTCTAAATCCCCACAATCGGGAACTTCTACAATTAAATGACCACCTTGTTTTAAAACACTATGAATATCAACCAATGATTTAATACCATCTTCTTTATTTATATGTTCAAGAACTTGTGATATTAAAATTATATCTACTGTATCTTTTAAATAATTCTTTTTAATATCTCTCATATCCATTATCTTATCACAAGGAATTTCGGAATTAATATCGATATTTGTCCATCCTTCTAAATACATATAAAAACATCCGATATTTAATTTAGTTTTTACTCTTGTCATATATTCCATTTGTAAATCTGTAAATGGATATACAGTTCTACAATATTTATTAATTTCTTCTATATCATATTTTGATTTTAATATATCATATGCCTTTATTAATCCTTCTTCTTGCCAATCTGCTTTTTCCTTATTTGTTGTATCTTCATGATAAAATGGAAAATAATTATCTTCAACTCCTTTTAATTTAAATCCAGATTGAATTACTCTATATGACCAATCAACATCTTCATATCCCCAAGTTCCTTTTGCTTTATTTCCAAAATTATTATCAAATAAACCAACAACATCAAGAACTTTTCTACTTGTAAATAAACAAGAAACAGATAAAACATATGATTGAAGTAAAGAAAACCATGTTAAAATAGGACCAACTGCTCCAACATCAGGTTCAGAATTAAATTTCTGATATAGAAAATCTAACCAATCTGTATTTTGATTATATCTTCCTAATATTCTTGCATCATCATCAATGAAACAAATATATTCAATATCTTTTGAAATACTTTTATATCCAATATTTCTTGCTTCGCTTACAGAAAGATGTTTCTCAGTAGTATAAGCAAATCTAACAGTTTGATATTTTAAGATTTTATCTAATACATCTTTTTCTAGTTGTTCTTCATCATTATTAATTATGGCGATTTCATGTGGATGATTTGTATATTTATTTATATCTTCTAAAATCTGTAAAAATTGTCTTGATTTTCTACTTGTTAAAAGAACAATTCCGACTTTTGTTTTATCAACAAACTCTTTTGATCTTGGAAGAATTTTTTCCATTCTCTGAATAAATATTCTTTCATCATGATCCCAATTATCTTTTCCATGATAAGTTCCTTTTGTTTCTCTAATCCCTCCAATCATAGGATGATAATGCATCGCAATAGAATTTGGTTCAATTAAAAGTTTATATCCAGCATGAAACATTCTATATGAAAAATCAGATTCTTCTCTATGACCCACTATTGATAAATCTAAACAATATTCTCCAATTTCTTTTGCCACTGATTTACGATACATAAATCCTGAGTTCAAATGTTGAGTTTCAATAGGTTTTTTATCTGGATGCATAACACATTGATTATATCCTGTTAAAAATAACATTCCATTTTCATCCCAATAAACTTTTCCCATATTTACTTTATCTTCATAAGAAAACTTTGGATCAATAATTTGATTTTTAATAATTTCATGAGGATTTAAATAAATAGGACCAACAGCAGCAACTTTAGGATCATCAAAATGTTTTATCAAATTTTCGATAAATGTGGGTCTTAAAGCAACATCATCATCTAATCTTAAAATAATATCATTTTTTGAATTTTCTAAAATTCTTTGACCTCCATAATGTGGTCCTTTTCTATCTCCCTCAATTACTTCAACACCATGTTTTGCTTGCATTAAAAGATTGATCAATGCTCTTACTGTTGTATTTTCATTAAAAAGATTAGTATGACAATCATTTACAATGATAACATCAAAATCTTTATATGTCTGATCTAATAATGAATTTAGTAATAGTGATAATTCAACAGGTCTATCTTTTGTAGGGATTCCAACTGTCACTCTTTTATTCATTTTTGTTTCCTTTTTTTCTATTGATTTATATTTTTCAGTAAATCTTTCTGATTTAACTTCTTCTAAGAATGGAACTAAATAATCTTTTGTTACTTTTTCCCATGTATAATTTTTTAATATATTTGAATACTTCCAAGATTCACATCCACATATTTCTCTTTTATTTTCTACAACATATTTCATTTTTTCTGATAATTCTTCTTTATCTATCTGAAACCATTTTCCTTTCATATATGGATGATTATTTTCAATATTAACAAGTTTTGATTTTAAGGGTATAATACAATCTTTCAAAAATTCAATATACCCACCAGAGTCAGTAGCTATAACTGGAATATTAGATGCCAAAGCTTCCATAGGAGTCATTCCAAACCAATCTGCTTTTGTAGGGTAAACATACATATCAGCTTTTTTATAAAATTCTGCCACATTTTCTTGACCAGCATCTACCCAATTTAACTCTATATTTGATCTATTTTCACATAGTTTTCTTATTTCTTCTCCACCATAATATAACATATGTGTATTTGCTCTTAAAATAAGTTTTACATTTGGATCAAAACCAAATGTTTTAATAAAAGTTTCTATTAAATCTTGGGTTCCTTTTCTTTTAGATAATTCACCTACATATAAAAAATTAAATATTTTTTTATTAGTTTGTTTATTTGGATGATGTATAAAAGATCTAAAAATATTTAGGTCAACCCCATGTGGAAAAACACTAATTTCTTTTTTAACACCGTTATCAATCATATATTTCATACTGAAACGTGAAGGGGTTAACATATAATCCATATATTTATTACAAATTTGAGCAGGAGTGATTTCTGGTGTTGTTACGTACCATCCACTTGTATCTGCTCCAGTATAACCAACATTAACTTTACATTTTACGGAAGGATAAATATCGGGATAGGCAAAAAAAATACCCAAAGAGTCTTCTCTAAAACCTTTTTGAATAAATTCTTGAGTATCTTGAGGGAATGATTCTAAATAGAAATTTTGATCTTTTGCATTTAAAGCATTAATACTGACATCATAACCAAGTTTATTTAATTCTCTACATACATTTATTGCTATCACACCCATAGAAGAAAACGGATGCATATAACAAGACCAAGTAATTTTCATTCTCTTAACCTTTCTTCTTTTTTATTTTTTGTTCTTAGTTTTGGGAAATTTCTTTTTCAAAATATTCAATTGTTTTAATAAGACCATCTTCCAATTTTGTATAAGGTTTCCAGAATAATGAACTTTCAGCGAGAGAAATATCAGGTTTTCTTCTAATTGGATCATCAGATGGAAGTGGTTTATATATAATTTTAGATTTTGAATTTGTTAATTCAATTACTTTATTTGCCAATTCTAATATTGTAAATTCTTCTGGGTTTCCAAGATTAATTGGACCAATTATATTGGGATGAGAATTCATCATTAAAGTTAATCCATATATCATATCATCAACATAACAAAAAGATCGAGTTTGAGTTCCGTCACCATAAACTGTTATTGGATCATTTTTTAAGGCTTGAACTATAAAATTACTGACTACTCTTCCATCATCTGGATGCATATTTGGGCCATAGGTATTAAAAATTCTTACAATTTTTATTTTTAAATTATATTTTCTATGATAATCCATAAAAAGCGTTTCTGCTCCACGTTTACTTTCATCATAATTTGATCTTAATCCAATAGGATTTACATTTCCCCAATAATTTTCTTTTTGTGGATGAACAATTGGATCACCATAAACTTCACTTGTTGATGTTTGTAATATTTTTGAATTATTATCAATTGCTAAATTCAACATATTCATCGCACCTAAAATACTTGTTTTAAATGTTTTTATAGGATCTTTTTGATAATGAATTGGTGATGCGGGACAAGCTAAATTATAAATTTGATCTACTTTTTCTAAATATAGTGGAGAAATAACATCTCTTTTAATTAATTCAAAATTTGGATTTTCAATTAATTCCTCTATATTCTTTTTTCTTCCTGTATAAAAATTATCTAAACAAATTAAATAATGATTTAAATCTAATAATTTTTTACATAAATGTGATCCTAAAAAACCAGAACCACCTGTAACTAATATAGTTTTCATATTGAAAAAACTATCCTTTCACTTTTTTATATTTGTTAGGATATTAAGAATAATTTGCTAAGAATTTTTTATGACCAAGAAACATGAAGTTCTGCTTTTTCTGTTCCAGAATTATAATTTATTGAAGAGGGAAGTCGTCTTGCATTATAATCACTAAGATTATCTTTAAAAATTATCATCAATGTATTATTCACAATATAATTTTCTCTTTCGATGAGTTCTTGAATTATTGAACTTATATCTGGTGTGTTATATTTGTTTCCGTCTATCCATGCTTCAATATTATTCCAATTTACAAAATTTGTTGTTAAATCTAAAGCATTTGCAATAAGTGTTGTTGCGGGATAAACTGGACTATCAATATCATTTCCATAAATTAAGGCATTTACATTTTCACCAACTTCAGTATTCCAAGATGTAAATTTAATATAAGCCTCTGTTATTGTTGCTCCTTTAGGGATAGTTATATTTGGAAATATGGCCCAAGAATGTTGTTGATTTGATGAATAATTTCCTATGGCTAATTGATCGTCATTTGGGGCAACACTAACTCCCCACCAATATCCATCATCTGTTCCTTCAATTGGATAATATATTTCACTTCCAGGAGCAATAGGAGTGCTCATCTGACTTCCACACATTTTACTAATATTATCAGAAGATTTTCCTAAAACTTTAATTGGTGATATCCCTAAAATATTCATTTATTTTTCCTTATTAAATTTCAATCCAAGTATTATCTGGATCAAAGAATATAACATTTGATTTTGCAGCATATCCGATAACTCTGACAATTTCACCAGTATTTTCAGGTTTATCTTGTGAAATAGATCCTTCTGTGATTGAAGCATAAATTGGTTTTCCAATATTAAGCCAGTTCCAAACATCATTTCTTATATATCCATATTTTAAAAGATTTATTTGATCTCCAGAATTTACATTTCCTAAAGACAAAAATAAAATAGAACTGCAAGATGTTTCATCTGATGCATCTGCCTTTGAAATAGTTTCATATTCATCTAAATAAACTAATTCACTAAATGAAATATCAACAGAAGCAGTTGAATCTATTTCAATGAAACCATTAAATCCATTATTTATTGAAATATTTGAATTGAAGAAAACTCCTTTTTCATTAAAATCTAAATTACCGCCTAATTGTGGTGATGTATCTTCAATTAAAGATGTCATACTAGCGATTCCAGAATAACCTGAAATTCCAGAATATCCACTTAAACCTGAATATCCAGAAATGCCTAATATTCCAGAATAACCTGATATTCCAATAACTCCTGAATATCCAGAAATTCCAGAATATCCTGATAAACCAGAATATGAAGAATATCCTGATAAACCAGAATATGAAGAATATCCAGAATATCCACTTAAACCTGAGTATCCTGATACTCCTCTTTCAGATGCAATTGCCCAATAAGACTCCCAATTTACTCCAACTCCAGGCTCATTATCATTATTTGAACTATGATCAATTATGGCAGAATATGTTCCACCGTTATTTACAACTAAATCTAATTCTAAATAAGAAGTTGTATCAAATAACCATTGTCCTTGCCAAGAGTAATTTCTTCCAACTGCTCCAGAATATCCAGATGTTCCAGTTTCTCCAATAAATCCTGAAATGCCTCTTGCTCCTGAATATCCAGATGTTCCAGAAATTCCAGAATATCCAGAAATTCCAGAATATGATGAATATCCAGAAATTCCAGAATATGAAGAAAAACCAGAATAACCAGAGATACCGCTATATGATGATAATCCAGAATATCCAGAAATTCCAGAATATGATGAATATCCAGAAATACCTGAAATTCCACTATATCCTGATGATCCAGGAACACCAAATGCTCCAGAATAACCAGAGACTCCATCACCTCCAGGATACCCTTCAATTCCAGAATACCCTGAAAATCCTCTTAATCCAGAATATCCAGAAATTCCAGAATATGATGAATATCCAGAAATACCTGAAATTCCACTATATCCTGATGATCCAGGGACTCCTAAATTTCCACTATATCCAGAAATACCACTATATCCAGAAATTCCAGAATAACCAGACTCACCAATATATCCAGATAAACCTGAAAATCCAGAAATACCAGAATATCCTGATGCTGAATATGCCCCTTCAATTCCAGAATAGCCGGAAACGCCAATCTGACCTATTGTCCCTGAATATCCAGATGACCCTTTTTCAGCAGCTAAAGCCCAATATGTTTCCCAATCTACTCCAATTCCAGGCTCATTATCATGATCTGAAATATGATCAATTATTGCTGAGAATGTTGATCCACCATTTGTTACTAAATCTAATTCTAAATAAGACGTTGTATCAAATAACCATTGTCCTTGCCAACTATAATTTCTACCAGAATATCCAGAAATACCAGAAATACCAGGAATTCCAGAATATCCTGAAATTCCACTATATCCTGATGCAGAATATGATCCTTCAATTCCAGAATAGCCAGAAATACCACTAAATCCTGAGATTCCACTATATCCAGAATATCCAGAAATACCATGAATTCCAGAATATCCTGAAAATCCAGAAAATCCACTGTAACCTGAAATTCCTGAATATGATGAATATCCACTAATACCGCTTATTCCTGAGTAACCTGAAATACCTGAATATCCAGAAGAAGAATATGATCCTCTAATTCCAGAATATCCTGAAAGTCCTTGAACTCCAGAATATCCAGAAGTCCCTATTCCACTATATCCTGAAAATCCAATTGGACCAGTTGCGCCAACATATCCTGAAATACCAGAATATCCAGATCCACCTGCTCCAGAAGAAACGACAGCATATCCACTTTCAAGAGTTGAAAATGTCACATATGCAGACTGACCAAGAGATTGAATCCCACTTGGGATTATTTGATTCCAATTTAAATCATAAATTGTGGCTGTTATATTTCTACTGTTCATATTATGAACAACATTCCAAGCTAGAGAACCTTCTGTCTGTGTATGTAAATAGGCTTCACCTGATATTCCGTCAATTCCAGAATAACCTGAAAATCCTCTTAATCCAGAATATCCGCTAATTCCAGAATATGATGAAAATCCAGAATATCCAGATAAACCCATGAGTGTTATAATTGACATATTATTTTAAATCCTCTTTGAAAAAAGATAAATATTTTATCCTGATACAATAATGTTTAAATCAATTCCGTTCACAGGCATCCAAATTCTCTTCGATGAAGTACTTGTGGCAACAATATTATAAGGAATTACAATAGAATTGTCACTTACGTCATAACATGTAATATTTAAATATTGTCTCCCTATTGAAGAAATATTAATATCTGCATAATAAAGTCCAGTTGTCCCATCTAAAATCCATGATGTTACATTAAATGTTAAATATTTTGAAATATTTCCAGAAGAAGCAGCTTGTAAATTTGATATATCTGATTCATTTTGAGAAACTCTCCCTTCAATAGAAGATAATGAAAGTGCAAATAATCCGTTTGGATTAAACCACATATCAAGTGTTCCATTACCATTATTTTCAACACAAGTTCCCAAAAATTGAATATTTGTAACTGGTTGAACATTAGTACATTTTCCTGCTTCTGTTGATGATAAATATAAATCATCTCCCGCAACAATTGTAATCCCACTTTGTATAGGAATATTTTCTACATAACCAAATAATTTAACATTTCCCATTTCCCCAATACTTACAACAACGCAATCAGCAAATGAAATTGAAGCTGTCGCAATTGCTGCATGAATTGTTGAATCTGAAGAAAAATATCCCAAATATCCGACACTCATATTTCTTGTATCTGCATTTTCTCTTAATCCTGAAAAACTTTCCCATCTATTAGAAGCACCATAATAAAACATTTCAGTATCTTGACAATAAACAAGTCTAGATTCATCTCTACTTGCTACGAATGTAGGAAGTGTGTGTTCAATTCCACAATCTAAAATAGGATATTCTCTTTTAACAGTAGTATCATCTGGATCATAATTGTACACCTCAGTAACAGTTAAAGCACTTAATACTGTTTCAACTTTAAAAGCCTTTAAAAATAAAAGGTTAGTTCCTCCTGTTAATTGAGCATGTTGATTTTTATCCAAAATTCTAATAGTTGCTTGAGGAGCAGGTTTTGATTTAACATATGTATAATTTAAACAAACATAAAATATTCCTTCATATGAAAAAGAACCATTTGAATAAAAACTAGAATCTGTTACGTCTATAGTGAATTCAGATGTAATTTCAATTAGAACGTCATCTTTAAAACATTTTCCAGTTGATAATGTTAATGTTCTTCCATCAGATATTGAAACATCTAAAGAACCAACTCCAAAAATACAATTTGATCCTCTTGTTATCATTCTTGTTAAAGTATTGACAGCATTACTATTATATGAAGCAAATGGATCGATATTTCTTAACTGACTAGGGGTAATTGTCATTGATGTTATTCTCCTAAAGAGTAAAACGATAGGTACTACAGTCTTTATTTTTTGTTCTAAGTTATTTTTGTAAAATAAATCTTTAATTAAAAAACTATATATATTAATATATGATTGAAAATAAATAATATTTTAAGAGGTGATTTTATGTTTCAGGATAAAAATAATGTAAATAAAGATATTATAATAATTGGCGATACACATGGCTATTTTCATTTTTTGAATGTTCTTATTAATAGAAGATTACCAAAAATAGTTTTTCAATGTGGAGATTTTGGATTTTGGCCTAAGTTTCCAAGTATTAAAGTAAAAAATGGAAAAACAGATGTTTTTTTATGTGATGGAAATCATGAAGATCATGAATCTCTTTTAAAATTGGAAAATAATGAGATTTTTCCAAATGTGTTTTATATGAAAAGAGGTTCTTATTTAACACTTGAAGATGGGAGAAATGTTTTATTTATGGGGGGTGCTTTATCGGTTGATAAAGATTATAGGACTCCTGGATTAGATTGGTTTCCAGAAGAAACTATATCACAAAAAGATATTGAAAATCTTCCTGATATAAATATTGACATAATTATAAGTCATACTGCCCCTCAAGAATTTGAAATTAAAAATATGGAAGTAATTGGGTATATGAAAGATAAAAAAATAAATGATCCTTCAAGGATTGCTCTTTCATATGTTTATGAAAAATACAAACCTAAATTATGGTATTTTGGTCATTTTCATAGATTCAATACAGGAGTTTATGAGAATTGTAAATGGACTTGTCTTCCTGATTGTAGACATGGAGATTGTTGGATGTATTTAGAAAATTAAGGAGAAAATAATGATTTCAATTGAAGAAGTTGATGCGAGAATTATAGAAATATTTGGTAAAGGTGCTCCCATATATCATGTTGGAGGAACCTTAAGAGATCAAATTATGGGAAAAGAACCAAAAGATTTTGATTTTACAACTTCTTTCTCTCCTGATGAAATTGAAGAAAAAATAAAATCTGCTGGTTCAAAAGCATATGTTGTCGGAAAAAGATTTGGAACAGTGGGATTTACAATCAAAGGAAATATGATTGAAATAACCACATTTAGAACAGAAAAATATGAAAAGGACAATAGAAAGCCAACTGTTGAATTTGTTAATGATATTTCTGCTGATTTATCAAGAAGAGATTTCACAATAAATTCAATGGCTAAAAGAGTTGGTTCAACAAAAATAATTGATCCATTTTTCGGTCGAGAAGATTTAAAACAAAAAATAATAAGATGTGTTGGAAATCCAAAACATAGATTTACAGAAGATCCTTTAAGGATGTTGAGAGCAGCAAGATTCTCTTCAACTTTAAATATGGATATTGAATATGATATTTGGAGAACTGTTTCAAAAACAAAAAGAAAGCTGAGACATATATCTAAAGAAAGAATCTCTTCAGAATTATTTAAAATTCTTATGGGTGATAATGTGGGCTATGCATTAGATTTTCTTATGATGACAAATCTTATGCAATACATTATTCCAGAATTAACTATACAAAAGGATTATGATCAAAATTCAAAATTCCATAGAATGTATTTATGGGATCACACTGTATCTATGATTTATCATCTTGAAAAAGATCCTATTTTAAGATTAGCAGGATTGCTTCATGATATAGGAAAACCTTTTGTACGAGAGAATAAAAAAGATCGTTCAACTTATGTTGAACATGATCTTATAGGCGCAGAAATGGCCCTTTGGATATGCAAAAGGCTTAAGATGAGTAATGAAATTCAGGATAGAGTATTTGATTTAATTTTAAACCACTTAAGAGATGATAGTCCTTTGAAATGGGCAGATAATCAAAGCAAAATAAACTATATGAAAGAGGAGGATAAAGATGACAAAGATTTTTGAAAAGAACGGAAATATTCTTCATCAACATGTGAACGAAAAAGGAGAAGTATTGGGGAAAGAACATCCAATAAAAGGAAAACATAAAAAGGAGTCAACAATAAAATTTCATAACCTTTCTGTAGAACATACAAAAGATTTTCAGGGGATATTCTAATGAAATTAACAGAGTTTAGAGAAGACGATGGATTCTTTGAATCGATTGTTAGTTTTGAAGAAGGAACTTCACCTATATTAAAACTAAGGGTCGTAAAAAAATTGGATGGTAATTATAATATTGTTTTGAGAGATTTCAAAACAGGTCATATGATAGGAGGTAGAAATATAGATGAAAGTTTAGAAAAAGCAAAAATACTAGCTGAGAGATATTTATACGATTTTCTTGAAAGTTGTGCAAAAAAAAGGATATATTAATATTAATGAAAAAATATTAAAAAGGAGGATCTTAAAGATCCTCCTTATATTAAAATATTTTTTAGAGGTTAAAAAAATGATTTTTACTGATTGGGAAAAAATAGATAAACTTGAATCATCTTGTTATGTTAAATTATTTTCAAGATCTGCACCAATTTTAAAACTTAAAATCATAATTAATATCCATAACACATATAGTTTAGTTGTTGAAGATACAAGTGGTATTATTTTAAACATTAAATTTCGTTGTAAAATTGCTGATGCTGAATCAATGATTAAAAAAATGGCTATTAAAATGATATTAAATTCACTTGCTGAAGAAAAAGAATTTTTAGAAATATTTAAAGAATTATAAATTAAAGAAAAGGGTCTAAAAAGACCCTTATAACATTCTAATAACATAGTTAATAGTAACTAATCCTAAGTATTATTTTGTTCTAAGAAATTTAGATTAATTTTAGTTTTGATAGTTCTTCTTCTAAATGAATTATTTTAGGATTAGTTTGATTTATATTAACTATTCTCCATCCATCTTCTTTTAGAATTCTATCTCTTACTATTTTTGGTTGATCGTAATTATGCCAAAAAGCATTAGGGAACTCAAAATCAATTTTTAAAGAAGGACAAGCAATATCTGTTATAAGTCTATAAACTAATTCTCTATGTATAATTTTTTCAACCCAATAGTTGTTATAAATTTCATCAAATTCTAAAATTAAAAAGTTTAATAAATCTAATTTATCATAAGGAATATTATTTATATTCCCAATGAAACTTTTCTTTTTTTCAATTATGTTATTTATTTTATCTGAAAAATCTATTCCTTTTATTTTATCTTTTAATTGTTGAAACATATTTCCAGTTGATTCAAATATTTCTTTAGATAAATCATTATCAATATTAGATTCATTTTCTTTTATATTTGAATTTGTTCTTTTAACTCTTTTCTTCATTCTCATTTCACCAAAAAATTTACTTGTTACTGGTGAATTATATTTTTCTTTATATTCATTAACAGACATATTGTGTCTTTTTTTAAGGTGAGTGGCAGTTATGACTGTAAATGCTTCTTTACAAATTTGACAAATAACCTTCCCTTCTTCATCATAAAAATTATCTTTGTTTTTATCTTCTTCATTACTAAGTATCAGATTATTATCTTCGCTCATATAAATTTCCTTTCAATATTTTAATTTTCATATTCTTTATAATTTGTTCTAAAAAATTTTGAAAATAGAGGCTCTTAAAATGAAGTATATTATTGAAGTAAAAATAGATAAAAAAAATAATACAAAAGAATTATTAAACTTTTTAGTTTTAAATAAAGAAGAAGAATCTAATTTAGAAAATACATTAAGTTTAATTGAGGATGAACTTCATAGAAATGATTTTAATTATGCAACTGAAATGTTTAAAAGTAGAGAATTTTTTGGAATAATTGGAGGAATGTTAGTACGAGCTAAAAATGATAAAGATATCCTTTTATGTGAATACGATTCTAATGAACTTTATATAAAAGAAGATTTTATTAAATTTATTGAAGAAACAGAAATTTCTAAACTTGAAGAAGACTGTGTAGAATTTCATGAACATATCTGATACTATAATAAATTTAGCTGTAAATGAAGCTTTAAAAACTGATTATTTTTGGAAGGTTGGATGTGTTATATTTAAAGGTAAAAAAATAATTTCAAAAGGTCATAATTATCCTCATAAGTCTGTTAAAAAATTACACCCACAATTTCAAAATTATAAAGGAAGTATTCATGCTGAAGTTGATGCAATTATAAAAGCAAAAACATCTCTTAAAGGTTCTTATATGTTAGTTTTAAGAATAAGTAAAGGAAATAGATTTAAAATTTCAAAACCATGTAAGAACTGTATGAAATATATAGAACATGTTGGAATTAAAAAAATTTATTATAGTATCAGCGAATATCCTTATTTTGATTTTGAAAAATTATAGTTTCAGTATAGAATTTTAAATTATATATATAACTTATTGAAATAATATAAGTGGCATGTTTGTTATCGTGTCAATTTTAAAAATGTTCCTTAATGAAGGTATATCGGTATTAATCCCATCCGATTACCCCAAACTTCATTGAGGGCTATTTAAGGGATTAAAAAATAAATATGAAAGGTGGTGAACCTATGAAACTTGTTATTGCAGACTTTTAAAATTCTGTAATAACAGTGGAATTGCTTGGGGATCATTAGCATTAAAAAATCTACTGAAGGGATAACTGGTAACATGCGAAAACTGTTCTTGAATTGGTATGATGGCAATGATCTGTATTACAAGGATTTTGAAAGTCAGAGGCTTTTGCTTTAAAAATATAAAATATATAATGGCTTTATTTACTTGGTGGCATTGCCACCAAGTAATTTTTTTCGTTTTCTTTTTTATAATTAAAATCTATATATATTAAATCTTGAAGGTATATTTATTTTTAGTTAAAAAATCTAATTTACGAAGGGAGTTTTAAATGTCTAAGGTTAAGAGAGTTCTTTTTGTTATTGATCCACAATATGATTTTTCCAATCCAAGCGGATCACTTTTTGTTAATGGGGCAGATAGAGACATGTCAGTTCTATCGAATTTTATCAAAAAACATAAACATGCATTTGACAGGTTAGTTGTTTCTTTGGATTCTCATCATCCATTACATGTTGCCCACAGCATTATGTGGATTGATAAAAAAGGAAATCATCCAGATCCTTTTACGGTGATAACAAATCAAGATGTTAAAGATGGAAATTTTAAGGCATCTTTTAGTCCTTATCAGTCCATTCTTGAAGATTATGTAAATCAACTTGAAGCCAATAACCGATACAATCTTATGATCTGGCCTCAACATTGTATCATAGGAACTCCTGGTTATTGTGTTGATTCAAAACTTCTTGAATCAATTCATGAATGGGAAATTTCCAAAATGATTCCACCTCAGTATTATACAAAGGGGTCCAATATTTTTTCGGAACATTATAGTGTTCTTCAAGCTGATGTCCCAAGAGCAGATGATCCAGGAACAATGCTTAATAAAGAATTTCTTATGTTTTTGGAAAACTTCGATGAAGTTATGATAACAGGAGAAGCAGCAGATTTCTGTGTCGCATTCACACTCATCGATATCATTTCAAATTTCAGTAAAGAAAACATAAAGAAAATTCATATCATAGAAGACACAACATCTGCCGTTGGAAGTGGTAAAAAATCTAAAGAAGAATTCCTTAAGGAATTTGAATCTGCTGGCGCAAATATTATAAAAACAGATAATTTTTAAAAATAAAAAAATAAAAAGGAGCTAATATTTACTATGAGTGAAAATGTTATGGGTATTGGATCAATTTGTAATGGGAGCTTTAAATTCTCATATGTTGTTCCAGATGAATTGGGTGAAACGGAATATTGTTTAGTCACAATTCTTTTTGATGTTACAGGAAGTGTCGCACCTTTTGCAAAAGCAATGAGGGATGCTCTTATTCTGTCAATAAAAGATCTTCAAAAACATCCGAAGAGTTATAATGTTCTTTTAAGATTTGTAACATTTGGACTCAATGGCGTAGTAGAAGTTTTTGGATATAAAGAACTTCATGCTATTGATTTCGATAAGGATATTCCAGTTTTTAGATGTGATGGGAGAACTCCTCTTTTTGATGCGTTTGGATCTGCTATTGCATCTTTTAATTCATATTCAGAAGATCTTACAAAAAAGGATTTTGATACAAATGGCATTATTATATGTATAACAGATGGAGATAATAATGATTCTCACACTTTCAAAACGGCTGAGAGTGTTGGAGAGGCATTGAAAAATTCTTCAAAAATAGAAGTTTCAAAAGGAGGACTTACAACTATTCTTATAGGAGTAAATCTTCAGGATAAATATTTTAAAGATAAACTTGAGAATTTTCAAAAAGAAGCTGGAATTGATGCTTTCAGAGATATTAAAGATGTAAGAGATGGAAGTGTTGCTCATCTAGCCGGATTCATTTCACAATCTGTATCTTCTCAAATGAATTATGTTGGAACTTCAAGCAGATCGGTTCCTACTTTTTAATTTTTAAAAAATATATTTTGAAAGGATTGGTCATATTAAATTTTATGACCAATCCTTTTTTTAAATTTAGAAAGGAATTAAAATGGAAATAGATTCTTGTTTTTTTGGATGTGAATCACATCCTATATGTGAAGATTATGCATATCATAGAAAATTTAGCGATGATATTTCAATTTCTATGATTTCTGATGGATGTTCATCTGGAGATAGAACAGACATTGGATCTAGAATAATGTGTGTTCTTATCGATAAAATAATCGATGAAGAATTTGATAATTTAAAATTAATATCAAATGATACTCAAAGAGTTATTAGTTTTATTGTTTCAAAATTTCTTTTTAAACTTGATCATTTTTTAAAATTTTTTTCAACTGTAGAAAATATAAATTCTTTATTAGCAACCTCTATTATTAATATAAAATTAAAAGATAATATTATCGTTATTATAATGGGAGATGGTTATATAGTTAAAAAATTTAATAATGCATTCGCTATTCATAAATATACTTATCCGAAAAATACACCATTTTATCCAATATATGGATGTAATATTTTAGATATGAAAACATATGTGTCACAATTTAATATTCAAGATAAAATTAAAGATGAATTCACTCTATGCGATTTAAATTTTGAAAAAGTTTTAGATTATCAAGTAGATGAATTTAATATAAAAGAATCAACTGTAATATCTGCAATTACGGTAGAAGGAGAAGATAAAAAAGAGTTAGAAAGTATTTTTGTTATGTCAGATGGATTGGGTAGCTTTTTAGAAGGAAATAAAAAAGTAAGTGAATTTGATATTCTTAAAGAAATTTTTAATTTCAAAACAAAAAAAGGAAAATTTCTGACAAGAAGAATGAAAAGCCTTTTATCAGAATTGAATGAAAAAGGAATAAAAAATATGGATGATATTTCAATATCTGGCATTATTCTTAAATAGGAGATTTTAGAAATGCCCACAATATACACCAAAAATAGTGTTATCAAATTAAATGATAATGATTATTTGGGAGAAGGAAGTGAAGCATTAATATATAAAAAAGATTTTTTATGTTACAAAATTTATAGAGATATTTCTAAAGTTATTCCTGTTAAAAAATTTGATGAATTATCTGTTTTAAATAAAGATAATATAATAAAACCATTGGATATGATTTTTAATGATAAAAACGATAGAGTTGGTTTTTCAATGAATTTCGTTGAAAGTAAAACTGCCATATGTGCATTATTCTCTAATGGTTTTAGAAAACAAAATAATATTGATGAAAAACAAATAGTAAAAATCATCGATAAATTTGTTGAAACTATAGAATTCATTCATGAAAAAGATTGTTTAGTTGTCGATATGAATGAATTTAATTTTATGATAGATAATAACTTTGAAATTCCTATATTTATAGATGTTGATTCTTATAAAACAACATCTTTTAATGCTTCAGCCTATTCACCAACAATGACTGATGGAACAAAAAATTATTTTGATGTTTTAACAGATTGGTATAGTTTTGCCATTTTATCATGTTGGTTATTTTTGGGCGTTCATCCATTCAAAGCAGGAAAGCACCCAAATGTAGATAATATATTTGATAGAATGAGATCTAATATTTCCATATTCAATAAAAATATCAGCAATTTACCAAAAAATATTCGAGGATTTGATGTAATTCCATCTGAATATGTAAATTGGTATATTGATATTTTTGAAAATGGAAAAAGAACACCACCACCAGCTATTTCAAGTTCTATAAATGTAATTAAAGTTAAAAGTTATGTTTTCTCATTAACAGATTTTGATATAACTGAATTAAAAACATTTGATTCAGATATTATATATCATAGATCTTTGTTTTCTAAAGAAATAATAAGAACAAAAGAATTTATTTATTTGGATGATAAAAAATATCCATTAAGAAATATAAAAACAGAAGTCTTATTTATCGAACCAAATTTAGATCCAATTTTTATAACAACAGATGCTAAACAGGATCTTTTTATAATGGATTCAAATTCTGGATCAATAACTAAAACTGATATAAAAGCAGATGATTTCAAAGTTTATAAAAATAGTTTGTATGTAAAGTACCAAAATAAATTTATGGAGGTGGAAATATTAAAACTTAAAAGCGGATATAAATGTTTTACTTCAAATGTTTTAACAATTTCAGTTATGCCCAACTCTACAAAATTATTTGAAAATATGTTAATTCAAAACATTTTAGGAAAAATGTTTTTTGGGATTCCAATCTCAAATAAAGGAAAAAATAGTTTATATTATGATATTCATATAAAAGAGTTGGATGGTTGTGAAGTACTTGATGTAAAATATGATAATAAAGTAGCAGTTGTAATTGTAAGAAAAGATAATAAATTAAATCGTTTTACTTTAATTTTTAGTGATAGTCATATGTTTTATGAAATTTACGAAGATATTGATATCACTAATATTGATTTAAACTTTACCGTATTAAATAATAATGTTTGCGTCCTAATGATTGATGATAATAAAATGAGAATATTTTTCAATGATTATAAAAATAAAACAATAAGAGAAGTAAATTCACCAAATATTAATAATATTCATCTATCTAAAAATTATAAAGGACTTACATTTTTCAAAGACAATAAATTATTCAGTATTAGTATTAAAAAATCATAAAATTATAAAATCATAAAGGAGATTTTTTCAGAATGAAGACAGTTAGTGATGTAATGAAAAATAAGGGTGGTTATGGTAAATATATTATAATGTGTGTTATTATAATAATTGCCGTTGCATTTTCAGGAAGTATAATCACAAATGTTAAAAGCGGAACATATCAAATTAAACAGGCTGCTGTCTCAGGTAAAATGGTTGCATATGACTCCTGGGTGGAAAGCACAAATGTTTGGAGACATTGAAACTTGGCCAGTATCAGAAACTTTTTATTTTATAAAAGATTTACTGGAAGGAAAAAATATTGATCGAAGCATTGAAGTAAGATTCGTTGATGGATCTACTTGTAATATTTCAGGAACTTGCCGTATTAATCTGCCTATTTCTGAAACAGATGCTATAAATCTGATAATAAAATCTGGATATAGAAATTATAGAGAACTTGAACATAAACTTATTCTTCCAACTGTCAGAAATGTATTGCGACAAACAGCAAATTTAATGACCGCTGAAGAAAGTTATTCTTCAAAAAGACCTGATTTTATTAATTCATCTATTGAACAGATTGAAAATGGTCTGTATGAAACAAAGGATGAAGAAAGAGAAATCACAGATCTCATAAGTGGAGAAAAAATCAAAAAATTATTTAAGGTTAAAAAACTCGATGCTAATGGTAATCCTGTTTACAAATTTAATCCTCTGAAGGGAACAGGAATAACACTTAAAAACTTTGAAGTTAAAGTCTTTGATTATTCACCCAAGGTCAGAGAACAGATTGCGAAACAGCAAGAAGCTTTGATGGCTGTTGCGACTGCAAAAGCAAAGGCACAAGAGGCTGAACAAAATAAGCTTACAATTGAAGCAGAAGGAAAAGCAAAGGTCGCATTGGCAAGATATGAGAAAGAACAAGAGAAAATCAGAGCTGTTGTCGCAGCACAACAGTTGAAGGAAGTTGGAGTGATTGAAGCAGAACAGAAAAAAGCAGTTGCGTCACTTGCAAAGGAAGCTGCTGAATTCACAAAGAAAGAACAGATTCTTCTTGGAGAAGGTGAATCTGAAAGAAAAAGACTTGTTCTCGCTGCTGATGGTGCTTTGGATAAAAAACTTGATGCAATGAAATATATGGCAGAAGTTAATGCAAAAGCATATTCGATGCGTAATGTTCCGACATATTATTACGATGGAGGAGGAGCAGGAGGAAAAGGAACAAATCTTGATGCTCAAACAGCACAGTTTCTGACTACTCTTAATATGGCTGCTGCAAAAATGATTGGTCTTGATCTATCAATTCCCAAAGGAGCAGTTTCAGAAGAAAAGAAGTAATAAAATTCAATAGATAGTAATGGGGTGGGAAAAATTATCTCCACCTCATTTTTTTATTTTTGAGGTGAAAAATGGAAGATGAAATAACAGCATTTAAAGTAGTTGAAAAAAGAACAAGATTTGGAACAAATTATATGATTTTTAAAAAAATGATAAGTTCAAAAAGAAATGATCTTAAAGTTAATCATGAAGATAAAATATTTTTTCCTAAATACAAAAAAAATTCAATAATAAAAGCTTTTCCTGATTCGGCTGGAATATGTTGTTTTGAATCTATATATGATGCTATAAGTTTTGCAAATCATGAAGTTAGTGATTGTGATTGGATTATTATTACTGTAAAAGGAAAACGAAGAGTAAAATATCCAATTTTATATTCAGGATTTGGTCTTATTGCACCTAAATCATTTTCATATAGAATTAAAGAATATATTAAAATGGAAAAAGAATATAAAGTACCTAGTTCAGAAATAAGAAAACTTCCTAGAGGATTCATTTCTTTTGAAGAAATAAAAGTATTAACATAAAGGAGAAATAAAATGTTTTATATATTTTGTGTATTAGTAGTAGCATTTTTACTAAGTTATTTTGGTATTAAAATTTACAAAAAAATAAATGAAGGTAACAATAAAAATAAAAATGAATTTTCAGAAGATATTGAAAAACTGGAAAAGAAAATCGATGCTTATAAATCATTAAAAGAAAAATATAATATATTAAAAGAAGAAGAAACAATAACAGAAGAAATAAAAAAATTTTCAGAAGCAACACAAGATCTTGATGAAAAGATAAGTTTCCTTGAGGATCAAATTGAATCTATAAAAATTAAAAAGGAAGAAGAAAAAGGAGAGTAAAAAAATGTTTACTGGAACATTTCTAGAAAAAGCAGCAATCAGACTTGGATATTATTCAGATAAATATTTCATGAGAACACAGGAAATCCTTTTGAAAGATAATAAAAATGATATTATGGAATATCAATTCTTTCCAAGAAAAGATTGTATTCTTTCTGGAATGACTCATGTGTTTTCATTTTTATACGATTGTATTGGGTATTATTCAGATTATAATAAAGCCAAAACAATATTCTCAGATATTATGATTAATTTAAGAGAAATAAATATGGTAAATTATTTCGAAAATTTTTTGAAGATGAAAAATCTTTATGAAGAGTTAGATGAACTTTGGATTCAAAAAACAGAAGAAGTTGAAGTATATTTTCTTCCAAAAGAAGGTTTTGATATTAAAGATAAGGAAATAATTTTAGGATTTATTGGAAATCCTGCGTATTTTGCTCATTTAGAAACTCCTATTTTGGGGTGTTTATCTCAAGGATCAGCAGTAGCGACATCTGTAAATAGAATAAAAAAAATTCTGGATTCAGATAAAAATAGAAAACATGAAATATTTTTCTTTCCTGCCAGATTTAGATATCATGGTTCACAATGTATTGATGGAACTTCAGCTATAACAGGTGGTGTAAAATCTTTTTCAACAGATGCAAATGGATCACTTTTTAATATTGAAGGAATGGGAACTATTCCTCATTTACTCATAGGATCATATAATGGAAATACATATGAGGCATATAAAGCATTTGATAATAATATTGATCCAAGTGTAAATAGAATTGTTTTAGTAGATTGGGATAATGATTGTATCGAAACTACACTTGAAATTATTTATAATGAACTTTCTGATATTGTAGAAAATAAAAAAAATATTTATTTATATGAATTAAGTTGTATAGAAAATTATAATTATATAATTTCAAATAAAACTAAATTGGAACATTTTCAATTTCAATGTCCTGAATTTTATGATAATTATATAGATTCTTTAATAGGTGAAGGTAAAAACAAACTTTATGGTGTAAGGTTTGATACTTCTGGAAATCTATGGGATAATTCAGTTAATAAAATTATTGGAAATACAGGAGTTTCTCCTGAATTGGTTTTTAAAGCAAGAGAAATATTTGATTCTCTTGGACTTAAAAATTTAAAAATTATTATTTCAGGTGGATTTACAGAAGAGAGAATAAAAAACTTTATAAATTTAGGAGTTCCATTTGATGATGTCGGAATTGGATCATCTATTGTTAATAATTTTAATGTTGATTTTACAGCAGATGGTGTTATGTTAAATGGAAAACCCTGTGCTAAAATTGGAAGAAAAAAGGGAGATTGGTCTAAATTAACAAAAATGTATTGGTGAAAATAAAATGGAAAGAATAATAACTGATAGATTTAATAAAAAGGATTTTAAACTTGTTGTTATAGATGAAGATTTATTTGATAAAAAATATTTAAAATACAGAAATCACTTAAATGTTTTAGGGGTAAACAATAAGGAAGGACAGTATTTAGATATTCATGATGATGAAAATATATTATATATAATTGGTTATATAAAAACATCTCAAAAAAATGAATATCTAATAAGAATAAATATTTCCATAAATCTAAGTGATAATTCTGAAAAAATATTTATAAATGATCCAGGAGTTTTCACTGATTTAATATTTCATAGCTATTCAAAAAAAAATTTTATATCAAGAGTGAAAACACCTATTAAACCTATAATAAGAACATTTAATTTAAATATTATTAAAGATTTCGAAAATAATGATATATATCTTATAGTAAAAGATACAGATCATAATAAAATTAGTAATGATGATAATAATTATGATAATGATTTTACTAAACATGATAATAATATTAAAAATGTAACAATTAAAGAAGTTAAAAAAGAAATAATTGAATTCTTCATATTATATAAAAATGTATATGAAGAAATTTATAAATCAGCATTACCGATAATAAAGAGTAAATATTCAAAATTAATAAATTTCATTAAGAAATATTGGTGATAAAAATGGCTAGATTACTAGTTTTAGGAAGTGGTAATTTGTTTAGTGAGGACAACTATTGTTCCTCTTATATTTTTGAAAATGATGACAAAGAAAAACTATTATTTGATTGTGGTCCAGATTTTAAATATGCCTTACGTGATTTAAATATTGATGACAAAATTGACTTGAATGTTGGTAATATTGACAAAATTTTTATTTCTCATTGTCACAATGATCATATTGGAGGTATTCCTTATTTTGGATACATGAGACATTTTTTAGGTCTTCCAAAACCAAAATTAATAATCCCATCAATGGAGATTTTCAAAAATTTATTTTCAATTATTTTTAATCAAATGGATTGTATAAGTAATAGATTCACATATCCAGATTTTTATTTTGATATATTAGGTATTGGTAAATATGATGATAATATTTTACCGATAGAATTAAAACATATTCATGTGAATTCTGGATTACAATCAAAATCATATGGTCTTTTGTTATATTATAATAATAAACAAGATTATATTTTTATAACATCAGATATGAATAAATCAAATTTGGCAGATTTATTACCAATTTATAGAGATGCTACAATAATAATTCAAGATTGTGAAGTTGGTTCTGAATCAGATGCACATATTAGTTTTGATTCTTTATGTAAATCCATTCCTCCAAAAATTAAAGAAAAAATGTACCTTACACATCTATTACATTATGATTTTAATTTTACTAAAAAAGTTTTTAATAGTGGTTTTAGAGGAATTTTAGAAAAGGGTGATATATTAAATCTTTAATTTATTTTTAAAAATTTTCTTAAGGAGTTTTTATGAAAAATGAAACGATAAAGAATAAAGGAAATAAAATGGAAGGTATTGCAAGTCTTTTAAATGAAGGTAAATCCAATTTAGAATTTAAAAAGAAATTTGTAGAAAAAATATCTCAAGTTGAAGTTCCTCCAAATATTCATGAGTTATTAAATAAAGCACAAGAGGTTAATTTAATATTATCACAGGTTTCTCCATTTGGCATAATAAATTCTGATGAAGATGTTAATAATTTATATAATAAATATATTAAATTAATAGGCGAAATTAAATATCTCTTAAAGTAAAAAATTCTGAAATTTTTTAAAAATACTATATATATTAATAAATGAAGTTAAATTGATTAGTGTTATCCTCTTCAGTTTTTAGATAAGTTTTCCTTTATAAACTTATCTAGAGGTTTTTATATATTCCTCTGAAAAAAAATAGATAAGTGGTTGATGAGAATTGCCACTTTAAAAATTATATTCTCTTTAAGCAGATGGTGACTATCTGCTTATGACTAAACAATGCCACATTAAAAGAGGATTTGCCCATTCACCTCTATAAATAAGGAATGGGCATTATTTTTTTGTTTAAATTTTCTGTAATTTTACAATATAACTATATATATTAAACTATGAGAGGTTTACTCCTCAGTGAGCGTAACTCAGTGGTAGAGTTGAAATATGTCGTGTGGTTCGAATCCCACCCTCACTATTTTTTAGATTTAAATTCATTAGCAGTATTTCTTAATATTTTTATATCATGTTCTATTTTATTTATTTTGTTATATATTTTTTCTTGGCATTTTACAGAATTTTTTGTATTTTTACAAAATTTAATATTATCTTTTAAAATTTTAATTTGTTTCTGTTTAAAGAATATTTTCATTTCTAATATACATAATATTTTTTTTATTTCCAGAAAATTTTATACATTTTCTAGCATATTTACTCAAATAAAGATTATATGTTGCCCTAACAAAAATTAACAAAACTGATAAAAAAACAGTAGTTGCTATAAAGCCTAAACCCTTATTTATTCTTTTTGAATTCTTCAACATATTATCTCTAGTTTTCCAATAATCTTTCCATGCTTGATTAAATTCTTTTTGGCATCTTGCTATTTCTCTTTCAAGTTTAACAAGAGTATCTTCAGGTGGTTTCTTTTGGTTTTTAATTTTATTTCTATAATCATTTATATCAACAACATCTTCTTTTAAAAACAGAAAATTTTTTTTCATTTTTTTAAATCCTTAAATATAATTTATTTTTAAATTTTTATGAAACAATAGCGATTAATTCTTCATTGAATATTAATGCTAATAAATTCCAAGAACTATGTATTAATATAGCTAAAAAATATCCCATATCAGTATAATTTATATCTTGTTCTTTTTTATCCATAAAATATTTTTGAACATATGTTGTTGAAAAATGCATTAATACTGCTATTAATCTCAAAATTATATAAGGTAAAATATTTCCTCCCATTTTCATAAAACCAATTACATAACCTAACATTTCTAATCCAGAAAATATTCCTGTATATAACCAAGGGTATTTTCCATGTATAGCTAATCTTTTTCCAAATTCTTCAATCATTGGAGCAATTGCAATACTAAAGACAATAAATGCCGCAAACTCACCAAAAAAGAAAGAAAGAATAGAAAATCCCAAATAACTTAAAAATATTATTAAGATAAGAATAACAACACTTAAAAGTATTTTTTCGATTAAAGATTTATCATCAAAATTTTTCTTAAATAATATTATTTCATCTTTTATAATTTCTCTACCTTCTTTTATTATTTTCTTTTCTATTTTATCAGGGTCTTCTCTTTTTTTTAAATCACTTCTTAAAGAAGTTGCAAGGTTTAATGATTTTCTTTTAATTCTTTTTATATCTACTCCATAATCTATTAAACTATTTTCAATATTTTTTAAATTCTTTTTTGTATATTTTACTAAAGTATCTATTTTTACCTTAGTAACTAAACTTTCTTGTATTATTTCATTAAATAATTCCATATCTTTATTATATAAATCTTTTATAAAAGAATTTTCTTCTATTAAATAAATCTCTTCAAGTTTTTTAGATATATTCATTTATTATTGTAACTCCAATTTACTTATATTTATTAATTTTTTGTTCTAAATATTTCTGACTTTTGGGGTATAAGCTATATATATTAATCAATGATTAAAATAAAAATATTTATTTTTATATACACACGAAAGGAGAAATAAAATGTTAAGTCTGTCTCTTTCAATTCATCAAGAATGCGAAGTTATATCAGATGATCAGTTTGAAACCATATTTAAAGGAACTGAAGAAATGCTTAATGAAACAAAGTATCAAAAAGCATTGATTTACATATCTGATCATGAAACTATGAATAAATATAGGTCCATGATGGACTTTCTCTTTTGTGAGTTATTTCCAAAATATAAAAAAGGATGTTTTAATTATTACGAAGATGAAGATAAATATCCTCGATTAAAAAATATTTTGGATAAAAGTCAGATAGAAATATTTGATGGACTTTTACAGGCTTCTCTTGAAGTTGCTTATTCAATAAGCAAACAAAAAGAGGAAAAATCATGGATTGATTTTAGAAAAAGTTCAAACATGATTTTTGAAAGTCGAATACTTTCCAGGAAAAAAAAGGAGTGGAACAGTTATGAGGATTATTTAACTGTTCTACAATTTGCTAACATAAATTATAAAGAATCTAAACTTTGGAGGAGGAAAATAAAATGACATGTGGAAGGAAGACAAGAGTTATATCATTCCCCATAAAACCGATTGATAATAAACAGGGGGTGAGAATTTAAAAAAAAGAAAACAGAGATTTATTATAGTCTCTGTTTTTTTGCGTAAAATAAAACCAGGAATTTAATCCTGGTTTTATTCTAGGTAGCGATCTTCTAAAACACGAATGGCCCAAATGAATTTGGGAGGTAAAAGAGAGGGTAAATTAATACCCTCTCAATATAAACTTAACTTATGCCCCAATAGTAAGAGCAGCAATTCCACCCTGTCTCACCAGAGCAGTTGCATATCTGCTGAGGATTGTCAGTGATGGAGTATAAGTAAGAGGATAAGGATGCAGAATAGCAGGAATATAAGGAGAATAGAAATAAATTGATTTTATTTCATCTGCTGGCTTATAAACCATTACCATTGTGCCTTGAGTTACGATTGAGCTTGTCAGAATTCTCCATTTTCCGCCTTGAACAGTAGCGGTTCTATAACCAACATCACCATCAAGTGCTGATGTGCCAGTATAAGCAAAACCGTTAATATCTTCTAAAATAGCAACATCATAAGGGTTGGCAAGGATTGTATTTCCATTGTCAATATTTGTTGAATTGTAAATAACAGCACTAAGTTCATTAAGTTCTGACACAATATTTTCATGCCAAATTTTGATTCCCCAGGTATATGAATCAGGTGGAGTTCTGGTAAATGAACCTGTGTGATTTGAAGCATTAAGAGCAGTATTTGCGGTAATAAGAGCATTAACTATCTCTCTATCGATATCTGTGGCAATCTGTTGACCCAGAAGATTGACCATTTCAGCCTGGATTGAAATATCAAACAGTGATCTAAGATCCTGTTCCATATTCAGTGTCCAAGTTGTTGAAATCTGTCTGTCTCTGGCATACAGTCTAACCTTATCAATTGTGATCTCACTTCTAGGATTGATTCTGTTTTCTTCCAGAGAACAAGTAACTTTGTATTTAACTGAAGTAACAAGGTCATTTGTGACTGAAATAGCAAGAGTACCATTAAGATAATCTACTTTTCCAGAAACAACGTCAGTTGAACCACTTATTGTAACAGTTTGTGAAAAATGACCTTCAACAGCAGGAACGATTGAAACATCAACCCATGTAGTTCCATCATAAACGCCAGTGATTTCAAAATCTCTCTCAAGGTGAGCTTGAGAAGAAGTAAGACCTGCGCTGATAGCATTAAGAACATTAAAACCTGACTGAGGTACGTTAACTGTAGCGGCAACACTTGTTCCGATTCCAGCACCTCTTGAAATATCTGTTCCTACAACAGGGGCATCATACTGAGTTACGCTGTTGGAAGGAGTAAATGTAGCTCTAACGAAAGGTTTCACACATTCTGGTTTATCCATAGGAGAAACAGTAACAGCTTCCTTTGCAATGAGTTTAGGATAAAAAACTCTAAGAATAGGAAGGGTAAGAGACTCATAAGGATTTATACCGAACATTGAACTTTCAAGTAAACCCACTCTTGTATTTTCAGCAAGCTGCATGAAAGCGGCTTTATCCTTCTTTTCAAGTGATTCAGCAAGACCTTCAACATAAGTTTTGAAAGTTTCATCTTCTGTTATGATCTGCTTAATATTTCCAGGTTTTGAGGGATCAACACCTGTAATCTTTTTTGTGGTTCTATAAACTTCTTGTAGAATTTCCTTCATTTTTTTTAGACCTCCTGATATAAAAAGAACTAAATTCTTTTTTTTATAATATTAATAGTTTCCAATAAATACATATCTAACTTTTTTTCTGGCAGGTCTTCAATAACTCTCATTAAAATAGTAATTTCATGCTTTAAATTACTATCTCTTTCAAAAATTCCACTTTCAATAATTATCTTTACTTTTTTTAATAATTCGTTAACCTTTTTCAGTTTTGAATAACTATTAGAAACTTCTTTTAAATCTTTTCTAATTTCAAAAGCTTGTTTTCTTTTATTTTCATAATTTGAATTTAAAATTTTTAATTCTTTAAATTCTAAAAAATTATCATTATTTATTTCTTTTGATACTTCTCTTATAACTTCATCTGCCAAATTTAATTTTGCTGAATCCAAATCTAAATTTTCAAATAATTGATCATCAAATATTTCACTTTTGATTATTATCATAATTCAATCCTTAATTTTTCAGAAATCAAACTTTTTAAAACTTTATTTTCATTAAAAATAGATTCAGTCTTAAATTTTAAATCCTTTTTTGCAATCTCTGAATTTATTAATAAATCATCGATTTTTTTTATTTTAATATTTATTTTTTCTCTTAACTCTTTAATATCTTCTTCTTTGGATTTAAAATTTTTTTTATCTCTTTTACAAATTTCTTTAACCTTTTTGGCAATGGATACAACAAACTTTTCTTTATTTTTATGTTCTAAGTTTTTTTCATCAAAATTTTCAAATATCCTCATTATTTCCCTCACTTACTAAATTTCATTTTTTATATTAGCTCAGCACATTTTTGAAGCAAGATCATCTAACTTATATCCATCTATCTAAAAATGTAATCATTTTTGTCTCAACTAATTTATCAAAATAATCCATAAGAAAACATTGACCGTCAGGAGTACAAATTGTATTACAATTATGATTTTCTTGAATGACATTAAGTGATTCAAATCTTAAATTGTTAAAATCAACAGTAGCAGTTTTATGACTAGGCATTGAAACGCTATCAAAAGTAACGATATAAAGAGGAGATTTGACAATATTCATTTTTGGTTGTCGATCTAATTCTGCCATACCTCTCATACTTAGACCTATTCCACATTTATCTTTTAATAATCCTAATAGAGTAAATCCATTCGGAGTACTTGTAGTTTCAAGTTCACCTATCAAATTATTACCATTAAATTCATAATCTCTAATTAAATGAGATGCTTCTTTTAGTTGAACTGATGTTTGTCTCACACCATCAAAAACTCCATTTCCTGAAGGACAAGGATGATCAAGCTCCCCTAAAAAAGATCTTCTTTTCATTCTAGTATCACAATTTTTCATAGCTTCTTTTAAAACATCAAGGCCGTAATATCTTTTATTTTGATTTACTTCATCGGCTGTTTGCATAACCATTTTAAAAACAGCTTTATTTGAATCATTTTTTATAACTTTTGCTTCCTGAAAAATTGAAGATTCTATCACTAGAAATGTAGACATTTTTTAAATACTCCATAAAAAAATAAAATTATTTTTTATCTTTATTTTCTTTTTTCTTTTCTAACTCATAAAATTTTCTCATTAAATCAAAAACTTCTTCTAAAAACTTATAATATTGAATTATAACTTCATCTATTCTTCCTCTCAAAACATGAGAATTTGAAATTATCATTTCAAATAAATCTATAGCTTGAGCTACATATTTTCTTAATTTTTGTAGAACTATATTTGAACTAATTGAAAGATGAGATTCAATAGATAATAATCTAGAATATATTTTTTTTAATTCATAAATTCTTCCAATTTCTTTTCCAGATTTTGGTTCTTTTTCTGGATCTGTAGGTCCATATCCCATTCCAACACCCATTCCATCCATTCCCATACCACCATTCATTCCAGCAGCATCATTACCCATCATATTAGGATCATTTAAATCCCCCTGTGGTAATTGTTCTTGATTTTCATCTTCTTCATAATTTTCTTCTTCATTTTTAGGTCTTTTTACTTGAGTCGCTTGTTCTAATTTTATTATAGCTTTTTCTCTATTCTTTTTAGCCTTTTCCATATCATGACCTTGTAGTAATTTTATTTTTCTTTTTTTGGGTGAAGTTTTTATAGGTTCATCTGAAAAAACACTGATATCTTCAAAGGCTATAGGATCGGTATGAGTTTTATATTCATCATCATCTACTAAATCTTCTAAATTTTTTTCAGGTTCTATTCTTTTATCTTTAAAATAATCTATATTTGACATTTAAAAGCCTCCTAAGCCACCCATACCTAAACCACCACCTGAATCACCTCCGTCTTCTCCTTGATTTACTTTAAGAGATTTATCAATCTTCTTATCAATTTGCCATTGTTTAACTTCTGCCATATCAATATTTGTTAAGTATTTACTAATTGAATAATCTCTAGGAATACCAATTCCTTCAAGTGATTGAACCAGACTAACTAAATCTCCTGTATATTTAGCTTCTCTTTCATATTGTAAGCTTTTAGGCGATGGTAAATTTACTTTTACTGTATCTAAGATAGTTAAAGCTTTTGTCGGATCTATTAAATTATAAACTTTTTGAAGTAATTCATTTATACATTTTGTAAGTGGTTTTTGATGAGCAACAACAGTTCTCGCAAATAAGATATTTTCTTCTGATAACGCAGCTTTATTTGATAGATTTTCTTCAATTCCCACAAAACTTGGGGGAACTCCTAAACCAGCCACAATTTGATCTCTAATAAATTTTAATTCATCTACTTTATTTCTTATGTCTACATTACCTTCTGTGAATCCAGCTATATCTACATAAGATTTTCCGTCTTTTTGAGGAATATAAATATCTTCAAAAGTACTGACCATACTTGGTATTGTATCAACACTTCCAAAAGAATCTAAAGATATTTTTCTTTTTCCTAAAGACTCTTTAATAGATTCTATAAATTTTTTAGCATCCCTTGGTAAACCTATATCAACAGAAACTTTTCTTTTTTCTGTTGACCTATTTAATCTCTGTACAGTCAATGCTGTTTCAAGAGCGATTAAAACTTTTGCAGAAAACTGAACATTCTCAAAAATACTTTCACCATAAGGATAATTTATAGTAGATATTTCATGAAAATGAACCATTCTATCTGGTGGAATATATCTTAAATTTATATTTTTTGTATCTATATTTTTTAACATATAACTAATTATTTCTTTAATATCATCTTTATTTACTTCTACATTTTTTATAGTAGGTATTTTTTTAAAAACATTATCTAATATCTGTTGACAAATCATATTAACCGCTTGTTGTTGAACGGCTAATTGAGGAGAAACAGTTAAAGTAGGAAATATTAAATACCCCAAACAAATAGGATACATATCACTTTGAAGTTTTATAACTCTTCTGGGTTCATATAAAAGAAGACATATATCATTTAAATTTACTGAACCTTTATCTTTTTTATCAGAATTATCATCTTCATTAATATAATTTTTATATTCATCTAATGAAGAATAATCTATTCTAAAAGTAACTTCTTTTTTTTCTTTCTCCACAGGTAATCCAGTTGGAGAAATACCTTCTAAAATATATTCCGATTCAAACTCTTCAATAGAGTTATTTTCAGAAAATAGTATATTACCACTTTCTCTTAAAAAAGAAGAATTACTGGTCAATGCTGTTTTAGATGTCCCAATCTCACAAAAGAAATCTCCCAATTTTAAGGTATTGGTAACTATGATATCGAGCTTATCTTCTAATCCTATTTTTTTAATAACTTCTTCAACATCTTTAACATTTGTATCTATCTCAGCATTAGCTTCTATTAATTCCTCACTATAAACATCGAGAGAAATTTTTGTGATATCATCAGGTGATAAGATATTATCAGTTAAAACATCTAATGCCCTTTTACAATAATTGATCATATTTACAATTGAATCGTATGATCTGTATCGACTTAATCTTCCAGCTTGGCCGAAGGCAGCAGGTGTTTGAACATTCTGCATATGATTATTAATTTGAAATGAACCAGATGATTTTGAAATCATATGTTTCATTAAATCAATATAGGAATTTCTTCCTTGAGTGCTTTTATAAGATATAATATCTTTTACAGCAATATCCAGTTTATGATCAATATCTGTTGTCTTCGTACCAATGATGGAAGTTTTTAACTTATTAAACGAATCTTTTATAGGCATTATTAAATTTTACCCTTTTTTATCCCTGTGTGGCACTTCTTGCTTGATCTCTATATTTCTGAATACATTTTTTTCTTTCTTCACCACTTAAACCAGCACAAGCTCTACTAGCTTTTGCTAAATATCTTTTATAAACGGCAGCAGCACCACCCACTGTAGTGACACCAGCAGCAGCTACTCCTATTTTGCCTTTAGTTGTTTTAGGAGTAATCGCAATACCTGCTTTCTTTATACCTGCATATGCATTTGCTCCCTGTTTTGAAACATATTTACTTGCTTTTTGTGCGGTACTTTTAATTGGTCTGAAGATAGCCTCTCCAGTTTCTAAAACTTTTGCAACAATAAGACCCAATTTACCTAATGTTGCTTCATATTGTTTACTTAAAGCTTTTAAGCCTGCTTTTCTAGAATCTAATAGTGCCTTTTTTTGAGCATCAGTTGTAGCATTAGCTAAACGATTTTTGAATGAATCATATATATTTCTTTTATTTTTATTGTATTCTCCAATCATTTGTCTTTGAACTTTATTAAATTCTAAAAGAAATTCTTCTAATAGAATATCTGAATCTTTTGAAGTTTTAGCTTCTAACAAATATTTTTCAGAAAATTCAAATCGAATTGATTCAGCAATAGCATCTAACTCTTCCAGATAACTTTCAATAACACCATCTTTATCAAACATAATTTATTCCTCCATTTAATAGTAAAAATGATCTTTTTACCTAATTATTTTCTTTTTATTTTGTTCTAAAATTTTTATGAATTTTCATTTTCACTTTGCTCTTTTTGAGCAGCACTTATATTATCTAATTCTTTTTGTATTTTTATCTTAAGATTTTTTATTTTTTCTTCTACTTTTTCTCTACATTTTTCTGGATTTTTTTGTTTTCCACAAGAGTTAAATATGGACCTTAAAATATTAAGTTGCTTATTTAAAGCTGATAACTTATATTTCGATACACATATTTCTCTTTGAGGGGTATTTTTATAAATCCCACATTTTCTTGTTGATTCAGACCATAAAGCACTAGCAGTTCTCCAAGATAAAAATATAGCCTTATCTACTATTATTCCAGTCATTATTAATGATCCTAAAGAACCTATTACAGGTAATATAGATTCTGTTGTTGTTTCCCCAACTATTGATCTTAATTTTTCTTCTTGTATTAAAAGTCTATTTTCTAATTTCTCAATTTTAATTTCAATCAAATCTTTACATTTTTGAGGGTCTTTAGTTTGATTACATTTATTTTTTATTCCATTTAATATTTCTATTTGTTTTCTATATCCCTTTATTTTTTCCCTACAACTACATGATGTTCTTCCTTTAGAATTTCCAAAAATACCACATTTTCTAGAAGCACCACTAATAATAGCACCGGCACTTCTCCATGAAACAAAAATCGCTGGAGTTATTAATAAAGACCATATAAAATTTGTTCTGAATCCTTGACCTATATATTTACCTGTAGTTTTTCCCATATTAGATATTTTTGATGATAATTGTTCATCCAAATATTCTAAATAAAAATCAACTGCCTTTTTTGTCATTTATTTAAACTCCAAATAAAAAAATTATTGATTTTTAAAGAAATCTTCAACTCTTGAATCATTTTCAATGTTCATTATACCATCTGAAGTTTCTTTAAAAATTTCATCGCTTTCATATCTAACATTAAAATATTCTGCAATATGAAAATATAATGTGTCTTCATCACCAAAAAGAGATACTAATTCGTTTTTTATTTTTGGACCTAGAAATCTCAAAACGATATTAACAAAAGATCTAGTATATCTTTCTAAATTTGCTTGATCAACTTTAGATCCTTCTATTGAATAAATAATTAATTCTTTTTTATATATGATATCATAAGATTTTTCTAAAGAATATCTTAAAATACTCATATATTCTATAAAATCTAAAGTTTTAATATTAGTATTTTCAACTTTTTTTTCTCGATTATAAAAAAACAAGACAAAAAAAATTATTAAAATAAAAATATTTAATATAGTTGTTATTAAATTAGGATTCATTTTCTAAATAACCTTCATCATTTTCTTTTTTAAATTCTAATATATTTAATGTTTCTATTCCAATTATATATGAGGGTCTTAAAGTTACCATTTTTTCCGTAACACCAAAAGTTATTATTTCTTCTGATTTAAAAGCATTAATTATTTTTTTTTGATATTCTTCAAGATCTGAATCATCATTATCAAAAAATTCTAAAGGATCTTGGTTTTTTAAATATATTTTTATTTTTTTCATTATATTCAAGTCCTTTCATCTACTATCAATAAATCTTTTATAATCTCATTTGATCTATCAAAGAGTTCTTCTATTTTTATTTCACAATCAAAATTTTTTATTGGATTCACTGAAGATTCTTCGTAAATTATATCTTCTAATATAACATCATTTTTTTGTTCTAAGTTATTTTCTATATTATTAACTATTTCAATATTTCTTTCTTCAGTTTTTTTCATTAATAATATATTGTCAACAGTTATAGTTTTTTCTTTAGGTTTAGTTTTTAAAAAATTATAATCTTTATTTTTTTCTTCTAACTTAACATCTAACTTATTTACATTTTCAATATTTTTTTCAATATCTTTTGTTTTAATAATAATTTCATTTTTATTTTTTTTATCTAAATCTATAACAATATAATTTGTTATTCCTAAAGATCTCAATTTTGTTTTTAAAATATTAAGTTGATTTTCGGATATTTTTGCTTTGAAAGGTGTTCTTGAAATTTTTCCATTTACTGTCAAATAATTATTTGGTTCTTTAATTTCTATTTCATACATTTCAATTCTCCGATGCAAAAAAAGAGAGTAGAGAAAATATCTCTACTCTCTTTGTTTCTATTATATAAATTTTATTATATTAATCTTCGTCAACAGTTCTGCGATGAGCACCTTCTTCATCTTCTTCTTCTTCTTCTTCATCACCCTCTATTTCTTGTTCCAAAAGTCTAAATGCATTTTCTATTTCATCTTTATAAAAACTTTCTTTTATTTCTTTATCTACATCTAGATCTTCATCTTCTTCTTCTTCTTTTTTATCTTCTTCTTTTTCTTCTTCTTTTTCTTCTTCCTCTTCTTGTTCTAAAATAGAAGAAAATTCTTCATCTAAAAGATCAAGAACATCTTCTGTAACAACAGATTCAGAAGTAAGTTCTTCTTCTTCTTTGTCATCATCTATAGGATCAATACCGGCTTGTGGTGTATTAGGTTCATCTTTTTCTTCAAGCTCTCTGATAAGTTTTTCAATAACAATATCTTCCATTTCAAGATCTTCAGAAACTTCATCGACATCAAAAGTTTCATCTCGATCTTCAGGATTTCTATTATCTTTAACTGCTTTTTCTCCACCACCTTCCTCTTTGCCTTTTGTATTTCCTTTATTTTTAGTTTCTTCATATGTTGGTGCATCAAAATCTTCTGTTACTTGTTTTTCTAAATCATCCATAGTGTCTTCAACATCATCAGGTTCTTCACCAGTTGAAATTTCATTTTCATTTTCAGCATCTTCAATATCTTTTTCAGCATCTTCTCTTGTATAATATCTTTCAAGAATTGAAGCTATATCATCTGCTTTACGATGAGTTTCAAGTTCTCCTTCGCCTTTAAAACTGATAATGGCATCAGTCATTGGACCTTTATAATCCATAGCTTTAGTATCATATTCCATAATTGCTTCTTTAAGTAGTTCTTTATAAGACTTTTTCATTTTTTAAATATCCTCCAATATCCCTAAATTTTATAGGATTTTAATATCTAAGTTTTAATTTATGTTCTAAGTTTTTTTCTTAAAAAACTTAGCAATGTGCTAAATAAAATTATCATAAGTCATAAACATTAAAACTCTTAGGTTTATTGGGATTTTCTATTTTTTCATCCACATTTTCAGATGATAAAACATATCCATTAAGAACTCTAAAATATTTAAATTCAACTTTAAAATCTATGGAAATTTCAGACATACCACTTCTATTTTTACCAATTCTCATATGTAAAAGATTCAAATCTGTTGAATCTCTCATCATTATAGCAATAAAATCTGAATGATTAACTTTATCTGAAGATTCAGTAATCATATTTAATTTGAAATCTTTTGATTCACTTGATCCATATGCAGATTTATTTAATTGTGTTGGAGTAGCTATCGGAAAATTATAATCAATTGATATATCTTTTAATTCAGATGTAATATGTGATAAACTTAATCTTAAAAGATCTGTTTTAAAATCAGAATAAAGAATATCTAAATAATCAACATATAACATCTTAACACAACCCTTGCCATATAATGATTCATATTCATCAACTATATTTCTTATATCTAAACAACTTAAAGAATACTTGGGAAAATATTTTATTACTGGTATTACATTTTTTCTTATATTTTTTTTAATATCTTTTGAAAGATCTTCTGCTGTTTTTACTTCCCTAAGAATTCCTATTTCAGTTTTTCCTCCAAAATATTGCGCCAATCTTAAAAGTGTTTCATCAACCTGATTTTCACAAGTTATATAAATATATACTTCTTTTTTATTTTCTTTATTATCTTTTTCTCTTTCCTTTAAAACTTTTATTATTTCACCCTTTATTGTTTTTCCAGAAATCTGATTAGCAAAACAATTTAAAATTAGAGTAGATTTACCAGAGCCACTACCTCCACCAAAAATATATAATCGAGATTTTGCAAAACCACCATTTAAAACTTTATCATCAAAAACTTTAAACCCTGTAGGTTCTGTGTTAGATCTATCATATTTAAGTTTTATTTGCTCAACTACACTTTCATATGAATCTTCAGTTAAATTTAAACTTGAACATTTTTCAACATCTTCCGATCTTTTACTTTTAGAAACATCTAAATACATTTCTTTTGATAAAATTTCATAATCCTTAATTGCTTTATCTAAAGAATCGAAATTTCCAATTTTAAATGCATCAATAAAATTATCTAATTTATCATAATGTGGTAAAAGAGAAACTAATTTAGATCTTAATTTTATTTGTTCAATATTATCCTCTATTTCCTCTTCTGTTAAATTAACATTTTTTACAGTATTAAGAAAATCTAGAAAGTCTTCATATTTTTTTGAAAATGAAATACTGTCTATTATATTATCTATAGATTTATTTTCTTCTTTTAAACTACATATTGTTTTTAAACAATCAACTTTAGTTTTTACAGTTATAGGTATATCTATATTTTTGTTTTCAAAATAAAAATATAAAATTTGTTTTATATCTTTCACAATATCTTTTTTTATATTCTTATTTAATAAAACTGTAAAACAGTTATTTAAAAATATTTCTGTGACCAATTTATCATAATCTCCTTATACTATCATTTTGATAAATTTCATCATCTTTTTTTATAAATTCTACACATGTCCAATTTACATTAGCATAATAAAAATTTTGGAATCCTGAGTAGCCACTTACATAATTTATATCATTTGATAAAGTAGTAAATTTCACTAATTTTCCCTTACCGAAACATTTTCTACATGAGACAATAAATTCATCAATTATTTCCTTTTTATTATTAGATTCTTTTTTAAATGATGTTAAACTTAATAATCCTAATCCTCTACATTCTGGACATAAATATTCAGAAAGACTTTCATCTATTATAGGTTTAGCTATTCTATCTTCTAATTTTATTATTTCATCTTTGCTTAATTTTTTTGTTTTAAATATTATTTCTGTCATTTTCAATAACCTCAACATTAAAATCATAATTTACATCAATTTCTTTAAAAGGTAAAACTCTTTAATATAAAATTCCGAATGTGGTGTTTCTCCTTTTATTCCTAATATTTTTTCAGTCCATCTAATTTTTCCTTTTGTTTTACATTTAATACATGGTGTATAAATTTCGGGATATTTATTTTCATCATCATCTTTAAATTTTTTTAAACAGAAAACACCAATTCCATTACATTCATTACATAATTCTTCTCCTAATTCAATTTTTAATGAATTTTTTGTTCTTTCTTCATATAATTTTTTTAAACTCATTTTAACCTCAAATTTCTAATATATCATAATTATTATCTAAATTAGTAAATTCATCTTTACTTAAACATTTATCAATAATGTATTTACAATATTCTTCATCCAATGAAGTTAACATATCAAGTGAATTTGAAACACTATATGATTTAGACCTTTGTTTTTTAGTAATTTTACCTGAATTTAAATTCTTAGTCATTTCTTCCACATTAAGATTAAATATATCTATTTCACCTTTATCATAAAATTCATAAACTTTTTCAGAAAAATCTCTCATATTATTTTGAACTTCAGAATACATATACAACATATATAATAAAGAGTAAATTCTATTTTCTATTGAAAAAGTTCCTGTTGTATCATCGTATATATTATCAATTTTTATTTCTTTAAAATTATTTTCTCTTGCCATTTTATTTATACCATATCTGAAGATGTCTATTACTTTAATATTATCTTCAAATCTCATATCTATGTTATTAGTTCTAATATCGACTTTTCTCATAACACCTTCATATTCAATCCATAAAAATCTAGACATCATTAATCCTTTGAATAATCCAGATGAATCAAATGTTATTATTAAATCTATATCATGAATCTTCTTTACATGAATCCTAAATAATTCATAAAATAAAATATCCCTAAAATTGGCTCCACCTAAAATATGGAACTCTATTTTTTTTCTTCCATTTTTTATAGTTTCATTTAATAAAGGGATTAACGGTAAAACATATATTATACAAGGAATAATCATATCACTTCTCATATTCGCCACAATTCCTCCTGTAGCAAACTTTGTAAAGCTTTTATAAAAATCATTACTTCTTAATAAGTCTAAATATATTTCCCATAATTTAGGTGTTCTAAAATGATGAACATATACTATTTTATTTCTTACTTCTTCCGATAGTAAAGATGCTTTTTTATAAGATCTATAATTCCAATCATATACAGATTTAAAATTATCAAATATTTGACATCCAGGGCCAGGTGGAATATCCAATATGAATGCTTTATCATATTTATCCACCTCTTCACATAAAAATTCATAATAAAGATAGTTCAGAATTTCAGCCTCTTCTTTTGATAATATTCCAATAGAAATTTGAAATCCTGAACTATCTACCCAAAAGTAAGATTTATCAAAAAACTTATAACTTCTAAACTTACTTAAGGTTTTTGCTTCGAATTTTTTGTGTTTATCAAACCTCTTTTTATTTTTAAAATTTTGTCCAAAACCATGAAGAAAATTATTACAGTTTTTAAAAAAGAAGTTTGATACATCTTCTCTGGTAAAGTGATCATCAAAATATTCAGATTTTATAAATTTATCTGTATAGTCTGCCATTGCTTTAAATCCAGCTACAACATAATTAGTTCCCATCACTTAACCTCAAATTTTATTATTCGATATCCTCTTTATCATTATCATTCATATGTTCCTTTAAGAAACTTTTTTTAATAATTGCAATATCTATGAAAAATAATCCTAAATAAACACCACTAGGATCTGTTTCTACTTTAAATAAAGATCTACTATTTTCATAATCACCAATTGAAAGTAAATCAATCCAAAAATAAAAAGAATTATTTTCAATTTTAAATCCTAAATCTATGAAACTAAAAGAAAAATCACCCAGATCAAACATTGATTATCCCTCAATTCTACAATAAATTTCGGGTTCCTTTAATACTTTATATATTACATCTTCAAATATAATATCTTGACCTGCTGATTTATGACACATGATAATATCTCCTATGTCATAAGTATCTTCAACTTTAGGACCAATAGATACAATTGTTCCATATGCTTGTGGTTCTTTTTTAACAGTAGATGGTAATACGATTCCTGATTTTCGTGTTTCTTCAGACTCAAGTTTAAGTTTTACAATTACATGATCATTTGCTGCTATCATATTCATTTTTAAAATCTCCTTTTCTTTTTGACATTTTCTTTTGAATTTTTAAAAGATCTTTTTCTCTTCTTTTTTGTGCCTCAACTCTTTTCTTTTTCTTTTTTTTACTAGGTTTTAAGAATTCTAATTTAGATTTATAAGTCTTTATAATTTCGTTTTTAGCAACTCTTTTTCTGAATCTTCTTATTAAAGATTCAATATCTTCATTTTCTCTTGTTATAACACACACACCAAATTCTTTATCGTTATCTAACCTCATTTATCCTCCTATTTAAAGTTATATATAATATGATCTCTTGAGGTAAAATTGAAATCATATTTAAAAGCATAATCTAAAACAAATTTAAAATTATTAAATAATTCATCTTTAGATGAACCCAATGGCATTAAATAAACTCTATCATTTATATTTAATTTATACAACTCATTTAAAAAATAATCGTTATATTTATTTTCTTCATAAATAACATATTTTATAAAAACTTTTTTATTATCCTTCAATTCTTTTATAATGGATAAATTATTTTTTAACTCATTATCATCAAAAATTTTAGGTGAAAATATAAATTTAATTTTTTTTATATTTTTAGTATTATTAATTAAATTTATTATATTATTTCCATTTGTCTCAACATTAAACAAATATGTATCTAATTCATTTAATAATGTCAAAGTTTCTAAAAAATTTAAAGAAAAAGTTGGTTCTCCACCAGTTATTAAAACCATTAATTTTCTATTTTTGATGATTTCATTTATTTCAGAAATTTCATATTTTTTTTCAGGTAATTCTGATAGTTTATTTTTAGTATCACACCATTTACAATTTTTATTACAATGTTTAAATCTTAATAACAAACATTTTTTTCCTGAATCTGGACCTTCTCCTTGAAATGTTTCTATAATTTCACAAAGATGAACATCTTTAATAATCTCTCCATTTGGTAATCTAAAAACCATAATAATTTCTCCTAAAATGTAAGTGGGTCAGTTTTTTCATTATTTTTAATTATTGGATCAAGAAGAAGTTCATATCTTTTTTTCCATGCGAAATCTAACATTTCATTATTTTTAACTATATAATAATTTGGTAATCTATCTTCATCTTCAGGTAAAACTATGACATCAATAGATTTACCATTATTTAAATATTTATTAATATAATTATTTTTTACATTTTCAGGTGCTTTTTCTAAATCTATTCCATGAATTTGAAAAAGATAACCTTTAGATCCTGTTTGAAAAGCAACATATTCAATATCATTCCAATACCCCATTCCTCTAACAGCCTGAGTTATTGATTTATATTCTTCTATTTTTTTATTAAATGATACAGGTCTTGCTACTGTTTTATCACCTTTAGTTATTTTAATTGCAAATTCTTTTTTAACATCTTCTATAAAATCAAAGATTTTGATAATTGAAAACGATTTATCATTCAAAATCATATCTATAAGTTTTTCTAAACATTCCTTCGTATATGAAGGATAATCAGATCTCTTTGTATCTAAACCCATAGAAATATTTTCATTTATTAAAACTCCCTCTCTTTTAATAACATGAATCGCATAATGCTTTTTAGATAAAAATAAACTTCTATCTATAATTAATTCATTTTTTAATTCAAGTTTATTCATTGTTGTATCTATGTTGTGTTTTTTAACTAAATGTGCTATAATTTCTTCATTTAAAAATTTCTGAACTTGAACACAATATTTATCTATTTTTTCTATAATGTTTTCATCTTTTTTATTTATTATATTTTCAAATGTGATAAATAAACTATCTGTATCACTTGTTACTATATGCTTTGCAGGTCTTTCATATTGATTACTCTCTATTTCTTTCTTTGTTATAATTTCAGGTTTTATATGTTTACCTGTCTTTAAATAATCAACATAATTTTCAGCCTCAATAATAGAATTTTTAATCATTTCCTGACCAGTTAAAGTAATTGATTTTGCACAATCAACATTGAAAAATCTAAAATAAGGATTTCCTAACACTCCATATAATGCATTTGCCAACACTTTATAAACTTTTTGTTTTATATCATAAAGACTTTCAGCGTTTTCATCTTTTTTCTTTTTTGATTCAAACATTAATTTTTTATTATATCTTCTTGAAGTTAAAAGTAATTCTAATATAGTACTATAATATGATAATTGATCTTTTTTGAAAAAACATCCATTTATAGAGAAACATAAATTTTCATCATTTATTAGTTTAAATAATTCATTCTTATTAATTCTTTTTTCATAACTATTTTCTACCGGATTAAAGATTATATCAACTTCTTCTGGAAAAGCATCTCTATTATACGTTAATTCATATCCTAGATCTTCTCTTTTAAGTTTCATAAAAAATGTATTAATCCCAATATTTAAAGTCATAATAATTGATGGGTATAGTGATGTAAAGTCAAAGTCTACCAAATAATCATGTAATCCAATAATCGGTTCTTTAACAAATGCCCCTTTAAATCCTTCTTTTTCTTTTACTACTCTATTTTTTGCACAAAGTTTTTGAACCTTTAAGAAAGATAAAATAAGAGAATCTAATTGACCCATTTGACTTGTAGCAGATCTATAAGGAGCTTTACAAATTTTTCTTAGTTCGTCCATTAATTTAATATGTTTTAATCGCTCATCCAATTTCTCTAAAAGAATAACGTCTTGAATATTATAATCAATTGATCTATTAACATTGGTTTTATATAATTTACTAAAATCTGAAGATTTTTCAAGTTTTCCTTCATCTATATGAATATTTGAAATAGCATCCAAACTATAAGACTCTCTTTTATTTTGAACAAATTGTTTATATAGTTCGATCATATCTAAACAAATCATTCCAGCAATATCTACATACCCATTAAAATCACAATAAACTTGTTTTAATGGAGATAAAATTTCTGGGGATATTCTGTTTTTTGTCATTCTATTTATTATATAAGGTAAGTCGAATGAATTAGTATACCATCCAGTTAAGATGTCAGGATTTATAGAAAGAATATATTTTGCAAAATTTGTTAATAAGTCTTTTTCATTTTTAAAAATTAATGTATTTTGATCTTTTTTTATTTCTTGTTTATTATCTTTAATTAAATACTTAGGATCGATAACAAATGTTTTCAATTCTTTTTTGAATTTTGTTGTAATCATAACAACATAATCTTCTGCGTCATTTACATTTGAATGTCCTAAAGATTCTGAAAAAGTTTCAATATCTAAATAAACTATATTTAAATCAATTTCAGGTTCATCACATTTTTTTTGTAAATAATAATCATGAGTGTGTTTAACTGTTATCTTTAGATCACCCTCATAAGTACTTTCAGGATCAAGTGAATATTTTTCAGAATAAGGAACTTTTATTTGTTCAAGATCATCATATGAAATAACCTTTAATTTTTCAACATTATCATTTCTAGGAATATAACAATAATAATCATCATTTTCGTAATGATAGAATTTTTCATTATTTTTATCTCTAAATATATAAACAACCTTTTTAACTTTAGATAAAAATTGAACATCAATAAGTTTATAATCTTCTGTATAATATTTTTGAGGTATTTTATAATAATATGGACCTATTTTACCCGATTTATATAAATTTAATTTCTTATCTTTTTCTGTTTGAAAATTACCACTTTCTCTACCTTTTTTAATATTTAAAAGTTTACCTATCTCTATAAAATCTTCCTCAAATTTTGGTTCATAATTTTTTTGTATGTTTATAAAAGAAGGATTTAAAGTTAAGTAAAGATTATATCCTCTCCATTTATATAATTTTCCTCTTAAATCTGTAATACCATGTGAAGCAATTCCAAATGCTTTCATTGGAATTGTTCCTAATAAAACTATTAATTTAGGATTGCATTCTTCAATAATTTTAAAACAATTTTCTTTACATTTATCTATAATTTCATCAGTTGGATCGCCTGTAGATCCATCAGGATTTAATGTAATACATAAAACTGTATTAGTTAAAACCCATTTAAATTCATTTTTAATGTATTTATCAAAATATTTTCTGAAAATTTTTTCAGCTTTTCCTGTTAATGGGATTTCTGATTCTATTTCTTTTTTTCCAGGATTTTCAGATATAAATATTACATCAATATCTTTTAAATTTTCCTTGGAATTTGTTTCAAGAATACAAGAATTTGCATTTATGAGAGGACAAGAAAAACAATCAGCAAAAGAAGACTTAATACAAAACATTAATTTTTATAATTCCTTTCTGTTCAATAGTTTTTTGTTCTTGTAATATTATATTATGTGCTATAAAACTTTTATGTTAAAAACAAAACATTATATATATTAATTTTTGAAGTAATAAAATATTTTTATAGGAGGTTAATATTTTTAGTTAAATCTGTTTTTTTGTTTTTCTATTCTAAATAAATTTAAGGAGAATAAAATGAGTGAAAGCCAAGAAAAACAAAGTTTTGAATTTCCAAACACCATCAACAAAATAAAGATGTATGAATTTATCAATTCATTTATTAAATCAAACCCTACAAAAGAGGAAATTGAAAAAAAGAATTCTATTCTTTTAGAAATAGCAAAAAAAGTTCCTCTTATTTTTGTTTCGGTTGAAAATGGTTGTGAGGAATGTAATGGTTTTGGAGTTAAAGTATCATATGATACATATGATGTAAAATCAATTTGTCCTGATTGTTTGGGTAGTGGCAAACTCACTGTTACTTGTAGGATATGTAAAGATGGAATAGATAAATCTGGAGAAAAATGTAAAGTATGTAAAGGTACAGGTAAATATGTTTATCGAAGAACAAAAAAACATGAAGGAAAAATTTGCCCACGATGTAATGGTTTCGGTACATTGATTCAAACAATAAGACCATTGGAAACAGCACAAATAAAAATGTGTGAAAAATGTAATGGATTGGGGGCATATGATCATAATAAGTCAACATATGAATCAACCGAAAATCCTCAGAGGATAATAAATTCTGATGAAGAATTAAATCAATTTAATTTTCATAAGGAAATGTGTTCTGAATTAGAAGCAAATTGTATATAAATTAATTATATTATAAAATTAAAATAAATTTTGAAAAAATAATTATAATGCTATCATATTTATTAAAAGGGATAAGGATCTATTAAAAGATCCTTATCCCATATTATTTTTTTAAGAAGATTCTACCATTATAATATTAAAATTTTTCATTAAATCTTTTAATGAATATTTATCTTTAATTTCTTTATTTTTTTTATCACTTTTTTTGATTTTTTCTTTTTCATAATCTTTAGTTATACCTAAAGAATAATATATTTTATCTTTATCTTCAGAATTTTCAACAATTTCACATAATAGAACTATATCTGAATTTTTCATTTCAGGATATATTTCTCTCAATTTATCATATGTATTAAAATTTTTTGAATAATATCTTTTTAGATATGGAATATGTCTTCTTGTAAATTTATTTTTAATAACAAATTCCTTAACGAAATTAAAAACATCTTCTCTTTTTAAAAAATATAAATTATTCTTATTCATATATTTATTTAAGTAATAATTAAAAAATCCAGTATTTAAAAAAAGACTTATAACATATTTATTAGTTATTGGTGAATTATATTTCACTAATTCTTTTGGAATTTCTGATTTGATGTTTCCATCGAACAGCCAATCGTTAAAAGTTTTAAACACTTTTCAAAGACCTCCAAATGATTATTTTAACAACCATTGTGAGTGTTTAATTGTCCATTGAACTACTTTATGTAAACTATCTTCAATAGTCATCGGTGGTTCCCATCCAAGATTTTTCATTTTAGTTCCATCCATAGCATATCTTAAATCATGACCTGGACGAGAAGAATGAAAATCTACCATTTCATATTTTAATTCTTTTCTCAAAGATTTCGCAATCATTTGAGCTAGAGATAAATTATCAATTTCTTTTTCACCCACAATATGAAATTTCCCTTTACTTGCATCTATCTTATCCATTTTTTCATTAACATTGTCAAGAATAAAATGAATTGCTTTTGCGACATTTCTTGCGTGAATATAAAATCTTGATCCTGCGATAGTTTTCGTTTTATCAGCATGAATTGTAACTGTTTCATTATCAAGAACTTTTTTAATTACCATAGGAACAAACTTTTCAACATCCTGTCTTTCTCCAATAACATTCATTGTATTTGTAATAATTATAGGAAGTTGATAAGTATTTGCATATGCCATTACAATTGCTTCTTGTGCCGCTTTACTTGCTGAATATGGATTCCCAGGATTAATTCTATCACCTTCTTTATAATTAACTCCTAATGGTGCGACTCCCATTGTCTCATCCGAACTAAACTGCACGAATTTACTAACATTTTTCATTTCTCTCAACCACTCTAACATATTCAAAACAAGATTAATATTGTTTTTTATAAATGGAACTGGATTCACAATTGAATTATCTACATGACTTTCACTTGCCATATTAATAATATAATCAACTTCTCCAATTTCTTTTTTTATTCCGTCATTAATTGGAACATTTAAATCAGTTGCAAATATTTTTACTCTCTTTTCATTAAAACAATCTATATCTCTCAATCTATTAAAACCATGAGAAGCTTCTGAAAGTTTATCTAAAACAATGACTTCCCAATCTGTTTCCTTTATAAAGTGTTCAACAAAATGATGTCCAATAAAACCACAACCACCAGTCACTAAAATTTTTTTCATTCTTTTTTTTAAATCTCCTTTATAAATCTATTTTTTTATTAATATCTGAAATTATATTACTATATTTAATAATTGAATTTTCTATATTTTCTAATTGATGGAAAATCTCTGATTTCGTTTCATCTTTTTTAGAAAAAACACCTAATACTGTTAAATTACCTTCTTTAAAAATTACTGAAAGAGTTGTAATAAGATCTGAAATAGAATTACACAAACCAAATAATTCTTTCTCTATATCATCAATTTTCTGTAAAATTCCACACTCAGTTTCTTTATCTGTAAATTTATTATAATCCATTTTTAAATATCCTTTCTTATTTTAAACCTTCATTACTTCTATTCTTAAATTCATTAAGACTATCATGTATTTTAGATAATTTATTATTTAACCTATAAACATATTCAGATAGTTTACATGAATTTTCTATTGATGTCGTTTCTTTTGTAAGTTGCTCTGGAGGATAATTCTCATTTGATAATATATCTACTAAATTTTAAAAAATAAAACTAATATCATCTTCAATTGTTGTAATTAAAATTTCTGTATCATTTAATTATACAATAAACTTCCAATTCTCGGTTTTTCTTGTGATTTATTAACACATACACTAACACCACCATCTTTAGGGTTCATTATATTGATCCTTTCATTATTTTTGATATGTTTTCATAAAAATTTTCTACTAATTCTATATTATTCATTTTTGGAACTTTGTAATTTTCACTATTTAAAATATTAGTTATTTTATTTTTTAACTCTTCATAATCTTTATATAAATATTCTTCTTTAAATAATTCTGGATATGAAAAAGCATTTGGTGCCAATACAACAGTGTTATTCATATTAGCTTCAAGTGCTGAATATCCAAATGTTTCCTCCTTTGCTGTTATTAATAATATTTTTCCCTGTGATAAAAACTTATAATAATCTTCCCATGTATCACATTTTTTTCTTATAATTGGACCAAAATCTTTTTCAACTAAATCTTCTAATTTTTTTGTTATTTTTTGTTCATTATTTCTAGCAACTGAAATAATATCATAAATTTTTTCTTCTTTAAAAGTTTCATATGGTGGTTTTGGAACACCAACAGTTATCACATTTTTTTGATTTAATTTTTTCCTATGATATTCACTCCCAACAAATACTTTTTTATATAAACCAATTGTTGCTTTTTCATATAACCATTTTGTTTTTCTTACATTTTTAAAATAATCTAAATTATTTAAACTAGTTGCATGACAATAACAAAAAGCATTTTTTATAGGATAGTGATGTAATATATTATGAAAAAATCCAGGAAAACTAAGATCGCAATGTAATAAAATATCATCTTCTTTAAAATCTTCTAATTTATTTAAAAATACATTTGTATGTTCTAATTCCGTTTTTATCGACATTCTAACATTTGAAAAATCATCTTTTGATGCTTCTAAAACTGTTTCATACCACCATTCACTTAATAATTCAACCTCATTAAAATATTCTTTTAAATTTTCAAACATTTCTCTCCACCAAAATCCTTGATATCTCATTTTAATTGGAAGTTGTGGGATTATAAAAAGTTTCATTTTAAAAATTCCTTTACTATTACATAAATTATAAAAACTGAAATTGAAAAACTTCCTAATTTTAAAAATTTAAATAAAATTTTACTTAAAACATCTAATTCTTTATTTTTTAAAACTTCAATTTCAGTTTTAAAAAAATTGTAAGTACTTAATAATGAAACATACAAAACATATACGAGACTTACATTAAATAAAATCTTATACAAAAGCATCAATCAATACCTTTCTTTTTCCAATTTATTATAGCCAATATATTAAAAAATAATAAAATTATACTTTGTATTAGGAAAAAATATGACTTTGTTAAAAAAGCAAATATTATCCAAAGCAATTGGCCAATAATCATTATCTTTTGACCTAGGAGCTTTGGAATTGAAATTAAATAAACTGATAATAATATTAAAATAGTTGCTGATAATTCTATTATTTTTATAAAATCCATTTATATCTACCTTCATATAAAAAATATTTATGCTCATATTTCCATAAAGACGATTGACTTGAATATATTTCATCTAATAAATCTCTTTTACATTCAGGATTAGAAACTTCATGAATATAAGGAACATTCATTTGGGTAGAATAAAATGTAATATCGAATCCATCTCTAAACATTTGTTCTCCAATATTTCCAATTCTCATATGCTCTGGATTATACTCATTAATTGGATCTGTTAAAAAATAAGAAATTTCTTTAGATATTAAAGGTGAAGGTATAGTATTTAAAAACATTTGACCTCTTATATTTTCAAATTTTTCTTTTAATTTTAAACATTCTTCTCTTCTTATTTTGTTTATTTCATTTGATGTATAAATAATGATTATTTCAGCATTTATATATTTTTTGATTATTTCATAACAACCTATTAATTCATCATCTGGATGTGGTGATACTATAATAATTTTTTTCATAATTTAAACCTTCTTTTTAGAATAATCAAGATGAAGATTTTCAAAAAGAGAACTTATTAATTCATCTTTTGGTTCAATATAAATAATTTCTTCAAAATTTGGACATTCATAAACTGGTGTTACTACATCAAATTCTACACACAAAGCATATAGTGTATTTGCTGTCTTGCAATTTTTATCTCTATTTTCTGTATTAAATTTTTTACATGAATAACATAGACAATTTTCTCTATGTTTTCCTTTTAATGACATTTCTACCCAAACTTCTTTTTCATGGTGTATATATTTTTTAAAATTTTTCATACAATTCTCCTTTATATTTTATTATTTATTTATTTTTTTTGCGCTAAATAAGATCATTATATTATTTAAAACTATATATATTAATATTTGAATTAAAATGATTGGGGTTGTTAACTTCTAAAAAAATCAATATGAAATATATTGTTAAAATAAATCTGAATTTATTTTTTCCTATTAAATTAGGAGGAAACTATGGTACAGTTAAAAACTAAGGACAAGATAGAAATATTCAGGTTCAAAGATCAAATAGACAAGATAAAAAGTGGAAAAATTGAATTACCTTCAAAAACAGAATTGTTTTTTGATGGGAGTTTATTTTCTGTATTTGAAGGAAACCCAAAAATAGATATTATTTTACGGTTTGAATTCGATAGCGGTTTTCTCTATGATATCTTAAATAAAACTTTATATTATAGAGGAAAAAAGAATTTGTTTTGTAATAATGGAATTTTCGAACCTAAAAAATGGAAGTGGATCTGAAAAATCTAAATGGAGGATTAAATGAAAAATCTCATTCAAATGGAACAATCATTTAACACGATAACTGAGTGTTTTATTGACATTAATAATTTCATTATTAAATCTGTTGATGAAAAAGCTGATGATTTATTCCAAATAACTCTTTTCATAAATGATGATTCAGAAGAAAAAATGAAAAGAATTAAAAGATTGATCGAAAAAATAAATTCAGAAAATTATGAAATAAATGTAATACCAATCACCGATAGAAGATTATTCATAAAACGAAAAAACAAACAAAGAACTATATTAACAAATTTGAAAAGACCTATGGTAAAAAAGTATTTGAATAAAATCATTTCTATGAATGTTAAAGTAGATGACATTCATAGGTTTATCAGTTTACTTGTATGATAAAAAAGAGGACATTTGAAATTAATTCAATGTCCTCTTTTTTTGTTTTTTAAAATTCACTTTTTCCTTTTGCCATCATCATAACATATGGAGCAACTTCTTTAGCTTGATCTACCATTTTTCTAACAACTTCTTTTATTTCCCATTGAGCGTGTTCATCTAATCTTAAATTAGCCATTTTATATAATTCTCTTGCATTAACTTTAACTATTATTTTTCTTTTATGAGCATTTGTTAAAAGATAATCTTCTATTGGTGAATCAAATATTAAAAGATAATTTTCTAAAACATGTTTTGAATCAAATCCTACCAATTCTAAAAACTTATTTTTCATATCTTCATTAAATGAAACTGGAATTCTAAGAAAATCACTATTATAACCATATGATAAAAGAGTCATCATCCTATGTCTTTTAAATTGTGCAAAACATGTTGCTGACATTTCAATTTCAAAAGTAAAATCTACTAATTCAAATTCTCTTCCAGGGTCATCAAATTTTTTAAAATCACAAAAATAACTTGAAAATAAATCGTTTAAACAATAATCATCAATAGTAAAAGCATTATATAATTTTGAATGAAAAGAATATATAATCAATTTTTCATATTCAAGTTTTTCTAATGGATTAATTAGAGAAACTTTATTTTCATAAAATTCATTTTTTATTTCTTCAATTGTTTTTTCTTTTAAAATTTTATCAATATTACCTTCATTATAAATTCTACATATGATATCATCACAAATATCATTATTAGATTCTTTTTTAAATTTAGAAATATCTGTATGTTTTATTAGTGATGGTGCAATTTTAGATATTTTTTCAAATAACATTTCTCCAATTCTAACAACCTCTAAATATTCACTTGATAAACATCTTCTTATAAGAGCCTCCGCATTTCTAGCATTTAAAGTCATTCCTATCTGAGTTAACATACATAACGGTAAAACATATCTAGCGTCTTCTTTTGCCATATTCTCTAATTTTATTTTATTTTCATTTGGATTTTTTTCTATTAAGTCTTTTAATATTGAATCGAAAATTTCTATATATAATTTAAATGAATTTTCAACTCTTTCAATATATTCCTTTTTCAATACTTGTGAATCAGGTAAATATTCAATATCATCAAATTCTTCTGGAATATAATAATCATTTTCAAATTTTACATATCTTTGTGACTTTTCTGTAAATGAACATAATCTTGATTTTTCAATCCATTCAACAGCAAATCTTGAAATTCCAATTAAATCTATATTAAAAACAACATGTTCTGCAATACTTCCATGACCATAATCATAAACAATTGTTTCATTTGTCTTTCTAGCTTTTTCTACTTCTTTTAGACTTTCTTTTCTTAATTCACTAATTTCTTCAGGTCTTCTACTTATTCTAGCATAAGCAGCAGATATTGTTTCTGGCGTTATATTATTAATATCTTCTCCAGCCTTTTCACATAATTCTTTTATTTTTTCATAATCTACATTAAATCCTGCAATTTCTATTTTCATTTTATTCCTTTCTTTTATATTCAAAAATTGGCTGTCGTGGTGGGAATCGAACCCACATTCAAGGATTTAGAATCCTCTGCTGAACCATTCAGCTACACGACAGCAAATTATTTATAATAACGGCAAATTTTTAAATAATGTTTTTCTTTTTGTTTCTACAGCAATTGCTGTATACTCATTGTTTATATCAGGTTCTTTAAAACCAATCCAATTAATATCTTTCATATCCATTTCTTGCATCAGATTTTTTAATTTCATCTCATTATCAACAGTCAAATAAATTAATATACCATTAGGCCATTTAAAATTTTTAACCTTTAATAAATATTCAGCTAGAGCATGTCCAGCTTGAACTGCTTTCTGAGATGCGGATAAATCATTACGCACTATTACGTACATTCTCATTTTGATTATAATCCGTTATATCTTTTTTTATATTTTTAAGAAAAAATTCTGATGCTGGATTGTAAATGGAAGGTTTTTCTATTTGATCTCTACTTTTTCCTCTTAATTCACAATAGACAATATGATAATGTCTATATTTTTTCTTCAAATGAAATATTTCACTTTCAATTTGAGTTAAAGTTATATTTCCTCTTTTATCATTTTTTCTATGAGTTTTAAGAACTCTAATTTCTTTTGCCCAATTTTTTAGAGTTGGTTTTAATTCTTTGAATTTCATAATTTTTTCTCCTGTTTGTTTTTTACTTTTCTCTTTATTATATTAATTCTCTATAAACAAAAACAGGTGGACCTCTTTCTGAATAAACCTAAGTCATGTTTATACTCTCCTTTTATTTTTATATTTATACGTGTGGAAAAATATTTAAAAGAAAATAAAGTTCTTGTCTACAAGCAGCATGATGCATTACATCGCCCCATAAAGAAGAACAACAACATTTATCATAAAAATAAATTATTCCAACACTTTCTACAGACCCTTTTTTTATATTATTATAATGATTTACTATATCTTGTGATAAATTACCAGTAAAATTTCTAATTGATTGAATGTCATTTATTAATAAATTTTTATGATCATCCATTGATTTTATTACTACTTCATCTAAATCTGATAAACTCAAATCACAAATAATACTGCAAAATAATGGCCAACCTTCTACTGTGTATTTTCTTATTATCATAGGCGAAAAATTTTTATCAAGTAATTTCGTTACTACTTTATTTTCATTCGAACTTGTTTTTTTTACAGCAGTAAAATTATTTAGTTTTTCTATATCATTTGAAAGTGTTTCTTCGTGATTTTTAGATTTTTGAATTTGTTCATATTTCTCTTTTGGTGAAAGTTCTTTCTCTTCATTGGGAGGAACAAACTCAGTTTTTTTTCTTCCTCTAAATTCATCTAAATCCATAAATTTAAAATCCTTTCATTTTTTTGTTCTAAAATTATTTTAAAATTAATAATTCAACTTTACATCTTTTTTATTATTTCTTCCGGTTATTTTTTCTATTATTTCACCATCATAAAATTCTAATTCAACACCACATTCTTTAAACATTTGAATTGTCCTTTTTGAATGTTCAATCCACATTTCATTATTACTTTCATTCCATAGTTTATGAACAATTACTTTATTAATTCCCGCTTGAATAATACCTCTCGCACAATCTGAACAAGGAACTCCTCCAGTATACATTCTACATCCTTTTAATGGTGTCCCATGTCTTACTGCATTATATATTGCATTTCTTTCAGCATGTTCAAACCAAAAATATTTTTCAGGTCTTTCTTGTCTTTCTTTTATATTATCATTTAATCCTCTAGGAAATCCATTATAACCCGTTGATCTTATTTCATTATCTGGTCCAACTATAACAGCACCCTGTTTAGTATTTTCATCTTTACTTTTCATCGACATCAAATAAACTAAAGACATAAAATATTTATCCCAATCCATAACTAAACCAAAATTATCCTTTCATCATTTTCATTTTCTATATTTTTATATTTAATAAATTTTTTAATTGTATCTTCTGTTCCTCCAGTTCTATCAAATGAAACGCAAGCTATTATTAAATCAGAAGTTTTAGCTATATCACCATTTCTTATAAAACCTGCTTTTTTTCCATATTTTTTCCAATCGGCAGGATATTCAATAAATGAAATTTTATATTTTTTAGATATTAATTCTGCAAATTTATCTCCACCTTTAGGACATCCACCAGAACATATAGAATCACCATTTTTATAAATTTTTAAAAATGCTTCTTCTATCAATAGAAAATCTTTAACACTATTTCTTCTTCTCGATCCTATTATTCCTATAATCATATTATTAGTTCCTTATAAATATTAAATTCATAATATTTTTATTTTGTTCTTTTTTTAATAAAAATTTGCTAAGAAATTTTCTGAAATTGTAAATTTATCTATATATATTAATTATTAATAAAAAATATAAGGAGGTAGTTATGACGAATTTTTTTAACAAAAATTTTAGAATTGCACCCGTTTCAATTGAAGGAATTCAGAGAGTATCTGGATCATTTAAACCGGATGCATGTAGTGAAGACAACGAAAAAACATTTTTAGAGTTAAAAGGAATGGTTGATGGTGTTTATGAAGAGAATAAAAGCACCTTCACCAAAATAACTGAAGTGTTTCTTCCATTTGCAGTTTTAGCTGCTGTGGGATATGCTGCATTTCAGGGAGGTAAATACTACTATCCATATCATGATGTTATCGAAGCAGATGAAGTGGTAGTGAGAGAAAGAATAGGGTTGTAAAAATATTATTTTAAAAATAGAGTGATTTCATATCACTCTATTTTTTTGTTTAAAAAATATGTAATTTATTGATTAACCTATATATATTAATATTTGAATAAAATAAAATTGGAGGTATTGTTATGATTTTTAAAATATTATTTAACACCGTAGATAAAATGATAGAATCTTATCCAGACGCCAAGAGAATAATTATCGAAGAAGAATTTCAAAAGGGCAGAAGGGAAAGTCTTATTACTGAAAGAGCTATGGAAGCTAAATTAGCAATAAGGCAAATAGAAAAAGAAATTGAAAAGCAGCAAAAGGAATTAGAAAAAGTATCTAATCTTCCTGTTGCAGATGAAGGTGCTGGAGCAATAAGGATAACAAGAGATGGAGAACATCCTTCGATTCAAATAAGAAAAAATTTAAATGCATTATATGATCAATATCATGCATATAACAAATTCTTAGATGATCAGGGGGGCTTTGATGATGTGGATGAGGCCACAGTTCAATTAAGGTCTTATCTGGATCATGTGAATCCATCCCTAAAAAGAGGAAGATTTCCAATAATAAATCCTTTTCTAAAAGCAGAGGATATTGAATCAAATGGAATTGCTGAGTTCCTTTGTAGGAATCCAGTAATAAGAAAAAAAGTATTGGAACCTATCGTTAAAACGGACGTAGAGATTACAAAACAAATAGACAAAACTATTAGAAAAATTTTTAATGTTTAATAAAATAAAGAAATAAAAAATAAGGCTAATACAAGCCTTATTTTTTTATTCAAACCACAATTTCAAATTATTTTTACAAACATTATCTATATCAAATATTTCAAAATTAGATAAAAGAAATTTTTTTAATTTTTCATATTTTTTAAAAGCATACTCTGTTTTATAATTTAAATCTTTATCATTAAATTGAACAACCCCAAATGTTTTATATATATCTAATAATCTAGTTTGATCCCTTATTAAAAGCGGAGTTCCAGATGATAAAATTTCAGTTGAAATTCTGGGACATCCGTCTGATTTATTTGATGTAACTATTCCTATTTTACTCTGATTTAAAATTTCATTTATTTTTTCTCTTTCTAATTTGCCTAAAAATTCTATATTATAAACATTATACTTATCACATAATTTTTTTCCCAATTTTTCTTCATTACCTATATGTACAATTCTAATTTTTTTAAGGTAATTAGATTTTGAAATTTCATTGATAAAGAACCCTTGTCCCTTTTGTTTAATTTGAGTAAAATTACAAATCCAACAAATATCATATTTTTTTACTAAGTTTAATGGTTTAAAGATATTTTGATTTGATGTTTTATAAAATGGTATTGTATTAAATTTTGGGTTTTCATCTTTTTCTGATTCTATAAGAATTTTATCATATACCCCACCAAATATTGGATATATTCTTTTTCCAGCACCTAAATAAAGGGATCTTCCAAAAAATTTTTTATCTTTTCTAATTAAATCACAATAATCTCTAAATCCACCTCTAAAAAATGTTATCATAGGTTTTTCATAATTAAAACATTCATTAAAATTTTTAACAAATCTTTGTATAAATAATTTTCCATTTATATTGAAAATAATATCTTTTATATTTTTTCCTTTTGGTTGTAGTCTCCATATTATAACTTCATCAAAAATATCATTTTCTAAAAACCAAATACCTTGTAGTAAATAAAAATCATGACATTTTTCTTTAAAAACATTTGAATTTTTATATGCATGATAATATTCAAGATTTCTCAAATTAGTTCTAAATAACCAAAATATTCTTTTCATTAAAACTCCTAAATTATTTTTGCCATATTTTTATTAAAAGATTTTATAAATTTTGGATTTACAATTATAGATCTTAAACCAATAATTGAAAGAGAATGTAAAGTTATAAAACCACCTCTATATTTATTTGAACTTAAATCTAAATTTACAACTCCTTTTTTTCTTCTAAATCCTATATCATATAAATTCGCTAGTTGAGTTTTTTCTAAATATTCTTTTAATAGATCTGAAACATAATCTATTTTCATAACTCTTTTATATTTCAAAACAACATGAAAAGAATTTTTTCCAGTATATTTTATATAAAGAGAATCTATAAAAGGTGCTTTTAACATTTCATTATAAACGTCTATTGTAGCTTCTTTAGCTTCTCCAAAATTATCTATATCTATATCTATTATTCCTATATCTTCAAATCTACCCATTGTAGAATGAATGCTTATGGTTCTTCCTGAAATAGTTTCATCATAATTAGCATAATTTAAGTTTATATATTTATTTTCATTTTTTCCTTTTCTTATAACAATAATGTTATTCAAATCGGTTGCAAAGAAAAATATCAATTCTCTCCCTAATACTTCTTTTATTATATTATTTTTTACTTTTTGATAATAATTCCAAATATCTATCTCTTTTAATCCTTTTGGATAAAATTCATTTTGTATAACTATTGTTTCTGGATTTTTAGGATAACTCATATCAATTTCTCCCTAAAATATCAAATATTTTATTTAAAATAAAATATCCAGTATTTCCATTACCTAAAACATTTTTGAATGTTTCAATTTTAATTTTATTTTTATTTTTTGATGCATCTATAAAATATTTTTTTACATCATCATTAAAATCATATTTAAAACTAGCTTCAATATCAAATAATTCTTTCCACCCCCCATCTCTCAAAACTATAGAAGGTATTCCGGCAAAATATGCTTCTCTTTGAACTCCACCTGAATCTGTAAAAATTATTTTTGAAGACATTTCTAATTTTAACATATCAATATAAGAAACTGGTGATATTAAAAATATGTTTTTTGGAGTTTTTATATCATAATCTATAATTTTTTTAAGCGTTCTTGGATGTATTGGAAAAATAAAGTTTATTTCTAATTCATTTAAGATTTTTAATATATGACTAAGTTGATTTATATCATTAGTGTTTTCTTCTCTATGTAAAGTTAACAAACAATATTCTTTATTGATATTATTTTTTTCTAATATATTTGATTTTAATGCTCTTTCTTTGTAATTGATAAAAGCATCAAACATTATATCTCCTGATAAGAAAACTTTCTTATTTTTATTTGTTTTTATTCCTTCCTTTTCTAAATTTTCGTATGCTAAAAAAGAAGGAGCAAAAAGAAAATTTGAAATATGATCTGTTAGTATTCTATTTTTTTCTTCAGGAATATCATTATGTTCTCTAACACCCGCTTCAATATGAGCAATTGGAATATGTAATTTAGACGCTGCAAGAGCACCAGCTAATGTCGAATTTGTATCGCCATAAACTAACACAACATCTGGTTTTTCTATTATAAATAGTTCTTCTAATCTTTCAATCATTCTTCCTGTCATTGCTCCATGAGAAAGATTATGAATTTCTAAATTATATTTTGGTGGTGGAATATCTAATTCATCAAAAAATATTTTCGACATATTTTCATCAAAATGTTGACCTGTATGAATTATAACTTCTTCTATATTCTCTTTTTTTTCTATTAATCTACTTAAAACAGATGCCTTTATAAATTGCGGTCTAGCTCCAACCACTGTGACGATTTTCATTTTTTACTCCTAAAATTTTTTTATAGATATTTTATCTTTCATGATAATATGCTTATATTTAAAATATCTATATGATCTTCTTAAATTATTTCTAAATCTTAGTTTTAAAAATTTACGATAAATCATTTCACTCCTATTAAATTATTAATATAATTTGTAAATTGTTTTACTCTAATTTCACAACTATGATTTTCTCTAACAAAATCAAATCCATTTTTAGATATCTCTTCTCTTTCTTTTTTGTTTTCTAAATAATATTTTAATTTATTTCTTAAGTCATCCAAATCATTATAAATAACTAAATGTTTTTTATCTTTAAATCCAATTATTTCTAAATCAACAGGTCTATCAGCTAATAATAATGTTCCACATGCCAACACTTCATAATATTTTATAGATAATGAACCATATATATTATTACTTGTAATGAATATTTTGGATTTATTTATCACATCAACAAATTTATAATTACTAACTCTTTTAGTAAATGTTTTTAAAGATTTATTTTTTTCTAATATTTTTTGTACTTTTCCTCTATTTGGATACACATCATCTCTTTTTGTATATACTGCTGAAACATCTATGCTTTTTTCAAAATTTAAATTTTTATAAATATTAGTATCAATAGAAAAAGGTAAAAGAAGTATATATGGAGAAAAATTATTTTCTTTTAATAAATCAACACTTTCAGATGTAACTGCAAATATTATATCATATTTATTTTCTTTAAAGAATATATTCTGTTGATCATAAGTTGCCTTAAAGTCGCCCTTAGATTTAAAATAATCTATTACAATGTGAGCTTTAGATATATTTTTTATTTTTCCCAATCCTTTAAATGGTTTTGTATATTTATATCCATATGTTAAAATTAAATCTGGTTCAGAAACTTCTTTAATTATATCAGAAACTTCTAAATCTGGATTATAATTTGGATAACCATCTCCATAATAAATTACATTATGTTGTCTTCCTATTTCATTTCTAAAAAGTTGGTGTGTCCAATTATATCTATGGATTTGATTCGGACTTAATAATAAAATTTTCATTTTTAAATTCTCCTATTTTCTAATACATTTAAATAAATAAGCTTTATTATTTTTTTTCTTTTTAGAAATTATTTCTTCTGAAGAAATAAAATCTAATAATTTACCATATCTACTATAGACATCTTCTATTTTTTCAAAATGTCTTACATGAGAAAAATAATCTCTATTAGGAACTGAAAATATTAAATTAGTTCCTTTTCTTAAACATTCTATTATTTCCAAATCATGTTCAATATGTTCAAAAAATTCAAGCGAAATAAGATAATTCATTATTTTGAAGTGTTCATTTAAAAGTTTATAATCTTCATCTAAATTAAATTCCAAAACTATTCCAAAAATAGATTTATTAAATTCATCACTATTAGGATTTGGTATTAATTTTGATTTTAAACTATCAATTTTTTTAATTACCATTTTTTTGTTTTGAAATATAAAAGTATATTCTGGAATTAAATTAGAAAAATGATCCAAAGATTTCTCTGAAAAATCAAATCCAAAGTATTTTTTAAATCCTCTATCATAAAGTTCTTTTGCAAAATATCCAACTCCACAACCAAACTCATAAATAAAATTTTTTTCTGAAACATCTAAAGAAGATAATAAATCTGCTGCTTTTTTATAAAGAGTCTTATCGAAATCTTCTTTTAAATATCCTTCTCCTGTATAAAATTCTGGTCCTAAAACTTTACCCATTAAAATTTTACTCCTATTATTTTTTATCGTTTAAATACTCTATTTTTAAATTTTCTTCTTTCATTGAATCTTCAACTTTTTTCATTATATCTCTATCGATTGAACTATATTGAGATGATTTTATTTTTAACCACTTTTTAAATGTATCTGTTTCTATTAATTTGTTGAATGCTTTTTTCTTATTTGCTAATTGACTTCGTTCTTCTCTGGATTCTCCAACTGCACCAGACTCCTTATGAATTAATCTTACTCCACTATCTCTTTTATTCTGATTTTGACCCCCTTTTCCACCAGATCTAAATGTTTGGATTTCAAAATCATCTTTTGTTACTGAAAATAAAAATTCTTTCATGTTTTTTTACCATTTAGATTTTATTGCTTTCCAAATATTTTAAAAATTCGATTACTCTTTTTGTAAAGATAATAGGATCAATCATATTATCTGGAAGCATTAAAAACATATCTTTATTTTTAAATTCTGATCTTTCTGGATAATAAATACAACCATATTTCTCTATAAATTCTTTCCACCATAATTGTTTTTTTGACCATTTATAAAGTATCCCTAAATCTAGCCAATCATCGAATATTGGATTTATATGTTCTTTACCACATTTAGAACATCTTCTCATAACAAAATCGTTAATATTTTCATTAAATATAAAACCTGGATTTTCATGCCAACATAATTTCATTTTTTCACAAAGAAATTTGCGATCTTCTTCAGAAATTTCTATTTTAATATCAATATCTAAAATATCTTTAATACTACTTTCAAAAATTATTTGTTCATTAGAAAGTTCATCAAGTGATGATTTTGATATTTTATTTCCATGTCTATGAGGTGATGTTACTTTATTTATTTTACATAATAAAAACTCTATTGCATATTTTATTTTTTTATCCATCTAAATTTACCTTTCAAAATTATTAAAAGAATAATAATTTTCATTCTTCAATTTTTCATTTTCTTCTTTTAATTTAATATTTTCTTCAATTATTTTTTTGGTAAAATATTTTAAATGTAAAAAATCATTTTTCATTATATGATAATCTTCTAAAATCTTTTTAAAAGGTGGACCTATTTTTTCCACAATCTCTTTTTCTTCTTCAATAGAAAAAAGTGCATAATTTACTTCTGGTATATCTCTTTCGCTCATTTCAATACCATATCCTTTTAATACAGAATCGATATAACTTTTTTCTGTATCATTTAAAATTACCAATGCTCTTTTTATTGATTCACCATTTCTTTTCCAGAATGCATTACTCCATTTTTCAATCTTTTCTTTATCAAAGTTCATTTAACAACCTCACCAAGGTAATTTTTCAGCTTGATCTAAAAGTCTTTTTATACTTTTTTGTCTTTCTTTTTTTTCTTTTTTCTCTTTAATTTTTTTAGATTCTTCTTCAAAGTCAAGGACTTTTCTAGTATCTTTGTACGTTTTACCCATTTTCTTTTTCTACCTCATAGTATGATGGAAATCGTTCTTTCATATATCTTTCGATTTGATCGTCAGATATATCTCCCTCTCTTGTATTATTATAATTTTGTTGATATTTTTTTGCTGCTTCTCTAAGTGTTTCAAATCTCCAAACATTATTTAAATCCCAACAATCATTTGAAAAATTTTATTTTTCAGAAAATTTTATATAACAAGTATTTTCATTTAATTTTTCAATTAAACCGAATCCAAATAATTTCCATTTATAACCAAATACACACCAAGGTTTTTCAATTTTCATTTTCTTTTTACCGGAAAATTAATTGATATTAAACATATAATTTGAACTACAAAAATTCCTAAAAGTAACAAAGCTTCTAAACTATTCATTTTTCGTTTTCTCCATTTATTTTTTCCTTTTTTATATTTAAAAGCCATTCTAAAACTGATTCTATAAATTTGGATTCTTCAAAAAATTCTAATACAAACTCTTTCCATCTTTCATCCCAATGATAATCAAAAGAAGGATACTTTTGATTTATATAAAAAATGTCATAAAAATAAGTAATAAATTCATAAAAGTCTGATCTTTTTGTCATTTTATCAAAAACTAATCCATAACTTGAATCGTCTATTTTAAGTATCTTCATCATTTCTTCTATTGGTTCAACTGTTTCCATATTATCTAACCTTTTTTGTAAATTATTTTTGACCATTTAAGCATTAACCAAATTTTAAATCTTCTAAAAATATTTTTACCAATATATCTTCTTTTTAAAATTTCAGTAGCATTTCTCATTTTAAATATCCATCCATTTATTATATTTCCATCTTTTTGAATATTTTAAAAACATTACTATACAAAACCATAATTTTTCTAAAGAATCTGAAATTATAGTAATTCCATTAATACCTTCAGTATTATTATTTGTAAGTACACATTTCCAATTTTTACCATCATAAAATATTAAGATAGTAGTATTATAATCTTTTATCATATCTTGTAATTGATCTTGTCTAGGCAACCAAAAATGTCCGTTTATACATTTTGTATATTTATTTCCTTCGAAATTTAAATCAAAGAAATCTATAATATGTCATTCAGAATATTTAATTTTTCTAACACAATAATCTCCAACACTAACTGAAAATGAACTTTGAATATCTAAAGCTTTTCTACACATTTGAATATATTTTTTTGTTAAATCCATTTTTCTCTCCTATTTGTAAAGTTTTAATATTTCTTCTATTTTTCTTCTTGTTTCAGTATTTAATGTTATTTTATCTTTATTTTGATTGTACCAAGAATTTACACTACTGTCTTTTCCATTTATTGCTTTTCCTGCTCCTACCCAATCACAAACGATTTCTTTAATTGAATCTTCATCCATGCTTAAAATTTTATAACAATTACAATTTATTGGAATTATCCACCATTGCCAATGATGTCTATTTCTTTTTTGATGGTAAAACCACGCAATATCAAAATTTAAGTCACCTGTATTTCCAGCTTCATAATAGCCAGAAGAATCTCTTCCTTTATTAATATCAGAAGCTTTTTCACCATAAAAATGATTTGCATATGGAATAAATTCACTTGGACGAAATTTACTTAAATCATGAAAAATCCCTCTCCAAATAATTTTCATTTTAAAACATTCAATAAAAACAAACCATTTATGTCTTAAAATATATATTAAATATTTTATATATTTCATCTATTATTCTCCTTTTTATTAGAAATTAAATTAGGATTATTTGGTCTTGTTTTCATTATTTCTACAAGTTGTTCTGAACTTATAGGGTAAAAATTATTATTATCAACTCCCACATCATGTTGTTTTCCAAATGGTTTAATTTTTCCATGTGAATGCCCAAAACAAAGAAAAGATCCATAATGTGATCTAGGCCATGTATACATTAAATAATGACAAGCGACAAAATAATTCCCACCAATTTTCTTCTCCCATATTTCATGAGAATGTGTTCCTTTTAACCAATAATCATGACTACCTCTTAAAAATATATGTTGTCTTCCTTTTAATCTTCTTATATAAGCTTCTGCTTTTTCTCTATTTTCTATAGTGAAGTCAGCACAGTGAATAACTATATCGTTATCTTTAACAACTTCATTATGTCTATCAATTATACAATTATTCATTTCCTTTGCATTATCGAAAGGTCTATTACAATATTCTATAATATTTTTATGACCCAAATGTTCATCTGCTGTAAACCAATACATTATTCTACCTTTCTAATCTCTCCTTTTTTATCTAATTCATAATCCCATTTTATAGAATCTACGGGAACATTTTCATATTTAAATTTATCTAACCAATATGAATGATTTTTATAAAAAGTAATCATTCTACCCAATCTATAAATATTATCTGTTGTTTTTAAAACAATTCCAAAATATTTTATATTATCATGTTCCGTTAATTCAAAATCTATAACTTCTAACATAAAATATTTTCTATTTTTATTACCACGATAATTCTGAGATATTACAACAACTAAATCTCCAGGTTTAAATATTTCTATTAAATTTCCCTTTTTATCTTTTTGTTTTTTATTTCTTATTCTATGTTCTTCAATAGCTTTATGCCTAACATCTCTAAATTTTTCATCAGACCATCCCATATTATTACTGATGCCTATATATTTATCATTAATAACGGCTCTCATCTTTCATTTCCTTTTCCATTAAAGATACATTATTTTTTCTAATAATTTTTAACAATTAATAATTATTTACAAAAAATTCATGTTTGAAAGTTTGAAAATTTTATCGAGAGAGAAATCAATGATTTCTCTCTCATTTATAATTGGATAATATTTTTAATCCAACAAAAATAAATTTTTATGTTTTATTTGATTGAGAATTTTTTATCTATTAAAAAAATAATAATGAATTAAAAAATAAATATTAAAACACACCTCATATTTTAATATATATAGAAAATAATTTAATAATGAAACTTGGTAATAAATTCATCTATATTTTCATTATTTATATAATTTACATTTTCTAATATTTTTTCTATATTCCAATCCCACCATTTAATTTTTAGTAACTTATTTATTTGATTTTCAGTAAATCTATATTTTATATTTTTAATTGGATTTCCACCAACTATTTCATAAGGATTTACGTTTTTAGTAACAACACTTTTAGAACCTATTACAGCACCATCACCAATTTCTATTCCACTATTTATAAAAACATCATATCCAATCCAAACATCATTTCCAATTATAACATCTGAATTGTTTTTTTCATTTATTTTTCCATTTAAAAGATAATCAAAAGGATATGATGATACTTTTAAATAATTATGATTAGTATAAGATAAAAATATTGTTACATTTTTTCCTATAGAACAAAATCTTCCAATTTTTAATTTTGGTTTTATTTTTCTTTTATAATCAAGTATTTTTGGTAAACCATATGTATATGATCCTATATCATAATCTTTAAAATCTAAATTATCTTTTAACTGTTTTACACCTTTAATCATTCGATATTTCCTTTTTCAAAATATCAGACCAGATTACTTTTTCCTCTTTCAACGGAGTTCTTTTACCAAAATGCCCTGAAACAGTAACACCACCAAAATGATAAATATAATTATTCATTATTTTCACAGCTTTATATTCTAAATCTCTACATTTTTTAAATAAATAATCATCACCACAATATATTTTAAGTTCTTCTGGAATTGGGTCCATTTTATTTGTTAGATCTTTTCTTATTGTAAATGCCCATCCTTCTCTTTTTCCCATTTTATTTACAATCACTTTATCATCATTTGTTGTTTCTACAGTTGCTCTATTTTTTATAGTATTAGGACATATAATTCCATATTTATCATTTTCATTATAAGTCTCTATTATCTTTTTGAAAAAATATTTACTTATTAATAAATCATTATTTAATATAGAAATTAATGGAGTTTTCGATCTTAATATTCCTTCATTCCAACAAGGGTTTACTCCAATATTTGTATTATTTTTTATATAACAAATATTTAATTCACCCCTATATTTTTCAATAATACTACCAAGATTTGATTTATAATCATTATCGAAAATAATAACCATTTCTGGTTTAACTATATTATTACTCATCATTCTTAACATATTATTTGTCAATTTAATGTGTCCTAAAACTGGCATTACAACTGTAATCATTTTTTAAATTATCCTCCTAAAATTTTAAATAAATGTCTTTTTCCACCATGAAGTGTTGAAGTTCTTATAAATTCCACTTTTCCACCTCTGTCGGTTAAATACTTTTCTATTGTTTCTTTTGAATCTAAATAATCTAATTTATACATTCCTTCACTTTCTTTTCCAGCCGTTTGAAAAAACATTACAGTTGAATTTTTAATCATGTTTTCGATTATTTTATCTGCGTCTTTTCCAAATCTTTTTACCAACCACATGTGAACATTCATACATAAAATCAAATTTACTTTTTCAAATTCTGTTGATGGTGTAACTTCTTTTCTGACTTCAAGTTCTTCTAAATTAAATACTTTTTTCATATTATTTAAAAATTTAAAAACAGAATCATCATATTCATATCCAATGGCTTTTTCTAATTCTAAATTTCTCATAAGAGTAAAAATCAGATTTCCATTCGCACATCCAAAATCAATTACACTTCCTATATTTGATGAGGTATTTTCTAAAATTACATTTGCTTCTTCAAAAGATGTATCTCTATGTGTTGGAAGGTTATTAAAATAAGGAACATTTAATTTATGATATAATTTTCCAATATGTTTTGATGATCCATCAAATCTCACTTTTCCAAAATCTTTTGTTAATATAATTGTTTCTTCAATATCTTTTTTAATATTTTTATATAATTCTTTACATTCGTTTATAATTTTTTTAAATGCTTTCTCATCATTCAATCCATAAACTTCATTTAATCCCTTCGGATCACCTACTACTATTCCATCCATTTTTGCCCAATAAAAATCTATTAATTTAAATGTTTTTTCTTTTTCGCAAAACATTAAATTTCCAGGATTTATATCTCTATGATTAATTTTACATGCTTTTAAGATTTCTAAAATTCTTTTCATTTGATTTTCAAATTCAGAAAAATCTATAGAAAATAAAACTCTTCTAAAATTTTCAACAAAAACTTGTGTTGATGTTCCTAATGGAAAACTATATTTAAACATAATATATGATTTAGATTCAAATACAATTATTTCTGGAAAAAAATTATTTTTTATTGTGTTTTTAAATTTGTTTATGCAAGCAATTTCATTGCTTACACTTGATAATTTATTTATTTCATTTTCTTTATATTTTTTATGTATTACCATTTCTTTTTCAAAAAAAGTTATATTTGATTGGTTTGCTTTTCCTTGCTTCATTAGTCTTTTTCCTTTTCTTTTTCATTATTAATTTTATATTTAATTGGTAGAAAATTAAAATCATAATGATCATATAATTTTAAATTATTTTCATCTAAAATTATTTTAAATACTTGTCTATGATCTATTTTTTCTCCATTATCTAAAATTAATTTAATACTATCATCACATATTGATTTTATTTTATTTACTGACATTGTTACAGTTGGAAGTCCATTCTTTTCAATATGAAAACTATGTTCATACATTATATAATTACCAACTTTTAACTTATAAAACTTTTCTCCATTTTTTAAAAAATTATTTGTATATATTGGATTAAAATATCCATATAAAATTTCTTCTCTACCATATGGAGTAAATCTACTTTCAGGAGGTTCAAAGTAGGATTCAATTCTTCTATGATCTATTTTTTTATTTTTTGAAACTATAATTGTTGTTCCTTCATCTTCAATATCATCAACTCTTGTCATTGTTATTAAATCTAAATTTTTTGGATCACTTTTATATGATATTAAATATCCTTTTTTAATCATTTTCTTTCTCCCATGAAATCAATTTTTTCAAACCTTCTTCTAATTTAATATTTGGAAAAAATCCAATTTTATTTTTTAATTTTTCCAATGACATATATGCCACTGGAATATCAAAATTTCTTTCTGGTAATAAATCTACCTTAATCTTTTCATTATAATACTTTTTCATTTCATTTAAAAATTCAGCTACAGTATACGTATTAAAATTTGTAATATTATAAATATCAAAATTATTTTCAAAATTTGAATCCATTAATTTTATAGTAGATTCAACTATATCGTCTATATATGTAAAAGATCTTATATTTAAACCATAATTATATAAAGGAATTGTTTCATTTTTTTCTATAAGTTCTTTAAATTTATAGTAAATCATATCTTGTCTACCATATGGACCATAAACACTTGAATATCTCATTACAATAAAATTAGTATTTTTTAATTCTTTTGAATATAATTTCAATATATTTTCTGCCGCAATTTTAGAAATTGCATACATATTAAGAGGTCTATCTAAAACAAAATCTTCTTTAAATGGTGGATTATGGGAACCATAAACTGATGATGTTGATGCAAATAAAAAGCTTTTTATATTTACATTTTCTTTTCTAATGTAATTTAAAAGATTAACAATAGATGTAATATTATTATCAATATATTCATTATTAAATAAATAATTATCATTTACACCTGCTGATGCGGATAAATGAATTACATTTTTAATTTCATAATATTTTAAAGTACTTTTAATTTGATCTTCATCTTTTAAATCTAAATTATAAATTAATAATTTTTTATGTGAATATTTATTAATTAAATAATCTAATCTTATATTTTTTATCTTCTTATTTTTTAAATCTTTTTCATTCATATTATCTATAATTATTACACCATGTCCCATATCTAAAAGTTTTATAGCCATATGAAAACCTATAAAACCCAATCCACCAGTTAATAAAATCATTAAAGATTCTCCTTCTTTTGCCAAACTAAAAAAGTTCCTGTGTTTGGTTTAACAAATTTATTTGAATACTTCCAATTTACTCCATTGTCTATAGCTAAAGCTCTCCATCCAGGTCTTGAATAAATTGCATATTTCCATCTTAAAACAAAATCACTCATTTTTGGATTATTAAATCTAAATTGTTTTTCTGGATTTTTATTATCAACCATCAATGGAAGTGCTTGTTTGATAAAACTTTTTTTTATTAAAACTGGATTTAAACCAAATTGTTTTTTACTGTCAAACGCTAAATAAAATCCATCTTCATTATATTTATAAACGGCATTAAATAATTTTATTCTTTTAGAATTTGGAATATTATATTTAGATAATCGTAAACATGCAATTTCTTTATATTTATTTAATATTCTTATCATATCATTTATATCAATATATTTCTCTAATAACCAATCATCTTCCAAATGAAATGCAAAATCACTTTCAACTTGATTCCATGTCCAAATGACAGCTTTTGGAAAAGATGGTTCTTTTGGAATATTAAAAACTATATTTTTAAAAAAAGATTCACATGTTTTTATTACTTTTTCTGGTTTTATATCTTCCCCAACAGGATCAATATTTATAATTAATCTATATCTATCTCTTTCTTGAAGGAGATTTTTACAATAAGATTTTAATGTTCGTCTAATAATATCAGGTCTTACTGTTGCTGTCATCGTGATGTCAATCATATCACTCATAAATTTAATATCCCTTATAATTTATATTAAAATTTATTTTTCCTTTTTTATTTATTAAAGTTTTAACTTCTCCAATTACTATTATTCTTTCTGAATTTATTTTATTATTAAATACTTCCAATAATTTATTATTATGTTCATATTACTATCAAGGTCAGTATAAAATGTATTTTCATTATTCATATTATATGTTTGAATATGTAAAAATTCTTCTATATCATCATCTTCTTCAGTTATT